>Ga0233437_1006159_pt1 | contig 12469 bp, 16 predicted proteins | sample SI_122_August201_FD_182714 | JGI IMG/M metagenome (GOLD analysis project Ga0233437, IMG submission 182714) | Seawater microbial communities from Saanich Inlet, British Columbia, Canada - SI_122_August2016_200_MG | ecosystem: Environmental > Aquatic > Marine > Inlet | place: Canada: British... | reverse complement strand
TATTTATCTCCCAGATACACGTAACCCCCTAATTTACAGGGGGTTAGTTTTGTACACCGCCCAGGACTCGAACCTGGAACCAATTGATTAAGAGTCAAGTATTTATTGTTCTATTAATCACATATAAATTACTATTAATATTATATATTAACTATATTATATATACGTATAGTAGTTATTACAGTAGTTGTAACAACTACGATCTCGCCTTATATTAAAGAGGAAAACACATTCTTTTTATCATTGGAGGGTTTTGAAAAATATGAGCTCAATTTATCTTAAAGATGGTATTTTTTGGTACTTAAGATATATCCCGAATCCAGAGTCTGGCCGCAATGACAAGCGTCTGTACCGTTCAACGAGAACTCGAGATCGCAATGAAGCACTTATACGAAAATCCAATTTTGATGAAAAGTATGATGCCATCTATAGAAAGAACTCCCTCTTTCCGACAAGAACTTTATCAGAGTGTAAAAAGACATATTTAGCAGAAAAAAAGAGCGAAATACTTACAAGGAAGCGAAGCCAAAATACCTATAATAGTGAAGTCATAAGCTTGAAACAATTTTCTGAATTTGTGACGAATGAGTATAATGACCCGAACATTCGTGACATCGCCAAACTTCATATTCTTGAATTTAAAAAACATCGCGAATCGTCGTCCAAAGTAAAGTCTTCTTCAACAGTGTCATTGAACCTTCGTGTTATTCGATCATTTTTTTCATACTGTATCAACAAAGGATATATAGAGCACCATCCTTTTGAGCAAATAAAAATTAAAAAATCATTACGCCGAGAAGAATGGCCCATCGGCAAAGATTTTGATGATTTGATGAAAATATTCCGAAAGCTTGTCCGGCGACCATTTCCAAATCAAAAAAAGATTACTTACGGAAAACATAGGAAGAAAGAAGATAAGCAATGGATTTATGATCATGAATGGTTTCCGTATGTGATCTGGATAATTCTAAATACTGGCATGCGTATTGGTGAGGTGCTTATGCTAAAATGGAAACAGGGCAAGGGCGATGTCGGAACTGGACACTCATACTCATATTCTTATTTGTCTAAAGATTGTGAATCTTTAACAATTCACTTTAAACGTGGAAAAAGGATCTTACCTGTTAAACATCTGAAGCCAATTTTCAATAAAATTCCAAGATCCTATGTTGATAAAAAAAATGATCCTGAGAGAACACGTAAAAAAATGTATGTGTTTGAAAACATCAGAACTCACGATGATCATCTGACAACTACTGCAGCAGGTTTGTGGAAGAGGTTTCTAGGTGATTTCGAGCTAAACGAGAATTGGACTATTCACTCTTTGAGACATGGGGTAGCATCGGCGATTTTGAATAGTGGTAAAACTCATTTTGAAGCAGGGAACGTTCTTGGACATTCAACAACTGAAATGATTGATCGATATGGACATGCAACAATAAGTAATCTTGAGGAAACTTTGTCTGTTCTTCAGGGGGTTCCGAAAAAAAGGTAAATTAGTTTACAGTCGCTTCTTTGACTTTGACTTCATAGTGGGTGGGCTTTTTCGTGAATAGCGTGGGGTTGAATTACTCAGTACTGAATCTATTGATAATCTTTTCACAAGCTGATAATATGGCCACAGGATATTCTGGCCATATGAGACTATTAAAAAACATAAGATGAGCAATATCTTTGTCAAATTCTGCTGATGCTGAAAGTGGCTCAGAATACCAGAAATTTGTGATTTGTCCAGAATGTGGATTTTTCATTTCATTCAGAAGCTTAATTTCTAGAAAATAATGATTGAGTCGTGAGTTCATGAATTCTGAGGTTGATTGAAATCCATTAGATTTTAGACTTCTTTTTATTCCCCGATTTGAAAACATATCAAAAGTACTATAAATCAAACGATTAAATGCTGAATCATCTTGTGTTATTTTGGAATAAAGGGGGTAAATGAACGCTAATAGAAACAATGCTTTTTCTAATCTAGCACCATCATTATCAAGCGTAGTTATTTTAAATGGTATTGCCGTGTCATGCTCAATACTCTGATATCTAGTTTCAATTTCTTCGATTGAGTCAGTAAACATTTTGATTGTATCAACAATCCGAACTCGTATGCTAGCTTCATTTGTATTAAAATTCACTTTCTATTTTTCCCTTCTGAATCCAGCAAATGTCAGAATTATTCCCATAATAAACAAAAATGAGAGCATCGCCACGAAGATGCCTCTATACCATCCTGATGAAAATATCATCCCTGTAAACCCATTATCAAATCCTCCCCCAAAAATGAATGATAGAGAAAAAATGAGAAAAAATAGCCCCACACCCCGGCAAATATTCCTGTTCTCCTTGAGTAGTAGCCACTCTAACAAATCACCCATAATGTTGCCTTACTTTCCCCATGACTTCAAATCTTTAACGAACAGAGTCTCACTCTGACTCCTTTTCCCTCCTCCACACCCAGTAGTCATTATACTTAACTATCAGAAATACATACGTTATGCCCAAGGCAATTTCTAATAGACTTTTTAGTGCCCATGATGATATTTCAATTCTATAAACAAATATTCCTATTATTAGTGGCAATAAAACGACTATCCAAGAAACCTCTAAGAAAATGAATATTTGTCTGTATCGTTTTGCATTGCGTTCTTTTCTCAAGTCATCAACATTTTGAGCTTCAGTTAATACTTCAGCTAATGCTTCATTAAAAATTTTGAGCCATTTTTGCTTGTCATCATCTGAAAGTTCTTTCAAAACGACAGAAAATGTGTCTTCCGCATTAAAACGATGAGTTGAGCCATTAACAACTTTTTGACAAATAAATGTCATTGCTGATTCGATGTCTGTATTCGTTGGGTTTTTAATTCCTTGCAAAATCACATCCATGATGTTCGTCATCATTGTTTCTCGATAGCGGTCTTGTTCATCAGGGGAAACTGATTCGTTTAATTTGTCAAAAAACGATACTTTCGCAATGTAGCTGTTTATCTCACCGGCTTTAAAACGATCAACAAGAACGTTCATTTCCTGTTTAAGCATATCATCTATCTCTTCTGAGTTGAGATTTGATACAGCCATGACCATGGTTTGATTCTCTTTTCTAAAATTTTTGGCTTTGTTATTTAATATCTTAAAACGAAAAAAGTAATTAGAAGGCACACAGAAATTATAAATGAAGCAAGATTAATTATCGTAATCCAATCTGGAACTGCTTTGGGATTAGTTCGCCGACTTAGTTCATCAAGTCTAATTTTTGCTTCTTCGTCAAAGTTGCCTTCTGCCTTAAGATTCTCCTCAAGACGAGCTGCCTCCTCCCTCATTGAGTAAGAACCATAATTATGCATAACGCCAAAAGACCAAAAGCTGACAACTGCATTTATTGCAGACACAATTACTAGTGTTGTATTTCCCAGACGATAAAATGAGTAAATCACGATTATATTTATTGAAAAACTTACCCAGCCACCCATATTCTTTACCCCTTCTGTGCTATAGTCTTTGTGCTATTTCTCCGTTTTCTTAGCACCAAATACATTCTCACGTAATTTTTGAATCTTACTTGATCGATGTTTTCTCTCCCCTGGAAGTACATAGATTTCATACAAGACTGTCTTCAAAGTTTCAATGATAAGTTTCAATGAATTAGAATTCCATTTGTCCCAAGATGCTTCATGAATTTTATCGCTCGTCATGTCTTGAATATGCGAAAGAATGTCATACAAATCAGGATCTGATTGTGGATTTTTCTCTTTTAAACTCTTAATTCTCTCTTCGTAGTGTTCGCCTTCAGCTTCTTCTTTAATACATAATTCATAAATAGCTTTCCTCATACATGCTGAAGCTCCAGTTAAATAGTTCATTTTAAGACAGCCTTCAGCCTCAGTAATACAATCACGAATTATTGATGGAACACGCGTATCTATCGTGAAGAAGGACGTGGGAGCTGAAAAAAATATCTTGTCATCTATTTCATCATCAACGGTGAAGTGAAATTCGTATTGATTAGAGTCAGTAGTGAAATGTTCATACGAAAGATGCATCGATCTTTTTTGACAAGAAGAGCAACGAGAGATATAGATATAGCAATCCTTTTCGTTTGTCCAGTCAAACCGAATACGTTGTTTTAATGAGTAATTAACATTGTTTCTATTACAAAACGGACAGTTATATACGTGCTTATCTATAAAATACTTTTGATCTAAATGTGACTGATCACTCATTTTTATTTTTCCCCCTTTAAATCAATAATTTCGACAATTGCAATATGCTTCTCGCGATAAATACTTAATCCCAAATCGAAATCAAATGGTTCAGAAAACTTTGAGTCTATTTCTTTGTCAACGGTGAGCTTTCTAGCTAACATGAGCTTCGTATGATTGATAAAAAAATCGTCTAGAATCATCAATAGCTCTTGTTCAGATGATACTGGATAACACTCTACAAGTTTTGGTTTTAATTTATTAAATCTTTCCCTATGTGTTTGTTGAACAAAATCAGCGAATGTACCAGCGTTATATTTCTCTGAAACCGCATTATAGATTTTTTCTAATTCTGACCCTGATCCTGAAATAGGTTTATAGATACTTAATTTTAATTCGCATTCTGATAAATTGTACGCTGAATTATTCAGAATTTCACCAATTAATCTACTACGCTCATAAATAAGATTGAAATTAGTAATTTCTACTTTGCTGAATTCACTTTTTGGGAGAGTTCCGGCGATGATGCTTGATATCAAAATAAAAATTAGAACAACACTGATAATTAGCGTACTGTTTTTTTTCATTAGTTCAACTCACTCTCTAAATTTTTTGCATAACCTATATGATCATCGAAACCTAAAATATCGCGCGCAATCACACTAAATATTATCATATCAAAGCAAACAAAATTGAGCAACAGTGTAGATCCCCCGTGCGATTAGAATTGTATGATGAAAATTTAGACAATTGATGTGATATCACAACCACTATAGATAATTATTTAAATGTTTACTCTAACTGAGTAACAAAATAACGTCCATATCGTTGACTTTTCGTTCTAAAAGCGTTATCTTTATCAGGTATTCAGAATGATAACAAAAAAGGGAGAGAAATGACACGAATCGCTTACTACATGAGAACTTCTACATTTCTTCAAAATACTGATCGTCAAGATGAAAAAGTTGAAGATGGCTGGAGACTCTATAAAGACAAGGGCGTGAGTGGGCGGATTCATTTTGAAGAACGAGATATGGGCAAGAAGTTGCTTTCTGATGCTAAAAATGATCTCATAGATGAAGTCAAAGTAATTCATCTTGATAGACTTGGTCGTAATACTGAAGATGTTCTTAAGACAATCAGAACTCTACATGAATACAATGTCTCGATTCATATTATCAAACAAGGCATTCATACATTAGTTGATGGGAAAGAGAATTTCACTACAAAATTATTGGTGACGATTCTTACATCGATCTCTGAGATGGAGTACAATCTTCATCGAGAAAGAATCTTAGAAGGTATTCGTATTGCTCAAATGAAAGGTCATTACAAAGGACGAGCTAAGGGTAGTGCTGAATCTCTTGATAAGTGGTCGCAAAAAACAAACGTGCAACACGTGAAAAAACTTCTAGAAAAAGGTGTCAGTGTTAGAAATATCAGAGAGATGCTCGGAGTATCATATAATTTCTGCTACAAAGTGAAGAATTCTCTCGTGGTATAATTCAGTGAGAATATTATTATCTTACAAGAATTAAATCATTGTCAAAAGTATGGGGACTATCATGAGATTATTCGCTGATGAAAGAGACGAGAAAATTGGAGAATTTCGAGAAGTAAGAGTCAAACAGCCTGACGGTAGCACCTCAAAAATGTTCGTAACTGAGAAATGGCTTCAGATTCAAAAGCTGGAAGAATTATTGAAGAAATCTCCTGATGAATATGTAAAAGTTAATTTCATTGGACCTAAAGGGAGAAGGATTGAAATACTCAAAATTGGTGATGAGATCGAAAGTGAAATGGTTCGTGATTTCATAGATAATAAGTCAAATGAACTTTATGGACTATATTCTTTTAGTGATGGTGAGGAAAACATTCACATTGTAACTAAACCGATTTGGGAAGAAGCTTTACAACGTATGGCTGATTTAGTTCCCTTCATCAATAGTGAAGTAAAAGACATTATCGACGGTTCTTAAGATCAATGATCAGGTAGGTAGACAGTTTCTCGTTAACTAGAGAATCTTTCTTTCTGAATTCTGGATTGATATTGTATTCATATCGATGACGTTTTTCAATAGACATGATTGTTTCAATCTGTTTCAATTATTGATTTGAAGGTCCGAATCGTTACATTCGGTAGTTAATCTACTTTTTAATATCTCTGGGTGGGGAATATCGTATGAAAAGAAAAGCTGTTGTTACTGTTGTTGCTCTTGTTCTGTCGTGTTTAATAATCATCGTGATTATTTTTAACGAAGACCTTTATCGCTCTAGCCTTGAATACAATGCGTATAAAAGAGCCAAAGAGTTTATATCCGAATCTCTTAAATCTCCATCTACTGCTAAATTTGAATCATTTAAGCAAACTAAAGTTCATAAGGTAGGCAATGACTATTACGTATATATTGTTGTCGACGCTCAAAATTCATATGGTGCAATGTTACGTAATAAATATACTGTGCATGTCTCAAGTAATGAAAGTGCAGAACCATATATTTTTGAATAGGCTAGTAGCTACTAGCTTGCACTCATATCGATGACAGTATTTCAATCTGTTTCATCTGTGGATTTGAATTGCGGGATCGTTACATTCAGTTGTATCAAATCCAGATAACATCTTTGGGGGTGAAATGAATCAAAAATTCCTATCTCGATCAATTCTGTTGATAATATCTATCTATTCACTCTTGGCGAGTTGTACTAAAGAGGTCGATTACGGATCGCTCGTTGAAAGAAATGGTATTAAATACGAAGTCAATTCTGATGAAGGATATACTGGTAATTCAGTCGGCTTTTATGAGAATGGTCAAAAATCTATTCAATGCTCATTCGTTGATGGGAAAAGGCACAATTCTTTTCAAGAATGGTATGAAAATGGTCAATTAAAGAAAGATTATACATACGCAAATGGAATCTTGGTTGGTTCATATCTTGAATATTTCAAATCAGGACAAATACAGACAAATGGTGAATATATAGCAGGCTTGAGGAATGGTGATTACAATGAATTCTGGGAGAATGGGGGTAAGAAATTCGTTGGCACTTATTCTATGGGAAAGAAAAATGGTGAACATCTGTCATTAAACGAAGATGAAAAAATCTTTAAGCAAGAGACTTTTCTCGATGATTCTTTACACGGAATGCGTATCAACTACTGGGAAGGTGGAGCGGTTAAAGACTCAGGATTATTCTCTAATGGAAAAGCAATCAATGAACATCTTTTTTATTATTTAGACGGACAGTTGCAATATAAGTTTTCAAATGATTCTACTGGAAACGTGATTTCACAGGAGAATTATGATAAGAACAATAATTTATCATCTCTTTTCAAGTTTCAGGATAATCATATCGTACAAATGAAACTGTATGGGAGCACAGGTGAGTTATCACAAATAGTTGATTATTCTACATATCTCGGAAATGATTATGAGCGAATTCGCTTATTTAAAAGTGGCATGTTATATTCTGATTCTGGAGGTATGGATGGTTGGGAATACTGGTATTGGGGCAATGGAAACGTAAGAGAAAAATATCAGAAGAAAAATTATGAACGTAATGGTGCGTACAATGAATACAAAGAGGACGGTACTCTTTGGATAACTGGATTTTACAAAAACGGAAAACAGACTGGACTCTGGAAATGGTATGATAAAGATGGGAATGTCTATACAGAAGATTCTTTTAAATAGAGATAGATATCTACGATAAACAGCAAACGACGAAGGCAACATAATGGATGTGAAAAAAGAAGCTCCCGGTTCGACAAAAAACAGTTTAATAGCTATCTCTGCAATTTTGCATATTGCTACGATAGTAGCTGTGGTTTTCCTTTATTCTCAAGATGGTTCAATTGTCAATAATTATGCAGAGAAAAGTCATTCACACACTCGTTATTCAGATGATTCACACTCTCATTCTGACTATTCAGATGATTCACACTCTCATTCTGACTATGCAGATGATTCGCACTACCATTATGACTATGCAGATGATTCGCACTCTCACTCTGCAACAGACATTACTTACAGTTCTAGTGATTATGGCGGATATGGGTCCCTGCAATCAGAAATTGATGATCTAGATTCTGAATTGGGCAAAAAAGCTAAAAAGCGTCATACACATTCTGAATATTCACCTAGTTATCATTCTCATTATTAATGTTGTATCACTATCTATGACAAAAAGTTGTGAGAGAATTTCATTTAACTAAAATATTTTTAAGAGGATTTTTAATGAAATTGTATATCAAGACATTATCTATGACAATTGTGTTGCTAATCTCAAACTGTGGTGTTCCACAGGCTGACTATGAGAAGTTGAAAGCAGAAAATGTACAACTCAAACAAGATTTAGAGGATTGTAAGTTCGGCGAGGAGAAACTTGTCGCTAAAATAGAAGCTGACTATGAGAACAAAGAGTACAACCGTGTTAAGATAAATACCGTGCTCTTTTTTGATAAATATCCTGAGTCATCTAAAGTAGCTGAATTCAAAAATATGTTAGACTATATTCAAAAAGAGGAAATCGCAGCTACTAAAAAGAAAAAGAGACAAGAACTCGCTGCGCAGAGGAAAAAAGAAGCCGCTGAAAAGGAGCGAAAACGATTAGCAAAGCTAAATGATATAGGGGTTTGGGATATACGCTATTATGTTGATGATTTCGGAGAGCCGACTAAATCTGGGTACATTACGACGACGAACAATATTAGAGGTTCTTTTAGCAACACCGCAACTCAAGACTCGAAATTAGACGTTCGGCTTTTGATTACCGACAGGAAAAACATATCTCTTAAGTTGTTTGAATATGCAGGTAACAATCCCGTTAAAGCATACTCAACTGACGAATATTCGGTTCAGATTCAAGATAAGGATGGTTCAAGATACAAATTAGAAGCTAACAATTATTCTGAGAGATTAAGCTTTGACAAGCTGGATTCAGAAACTCTTCATCAAGTACTGATGAAGGGTGGCGTTGTCAAGTTTAGAATTACCGAAGTGAAGACACCAACGACTCAATACAATTTCCAAATTGACAATGCAGATGGATATGAAAATGCTCGACGGAAACTATTTGGCTGGAAATAAATGGTATGATAATGATGGCATAATAAAATCAGCGACGACAAGCACTCAGTATGGTATTGATTCTATGTATGTGACTTTTGATAATAATTAGGGGAGTTTAAATATGGGCGAATTGATATTATTTAGCATAATCGTGGGAGTCTTTGCAAAAGGATGGTTAGGGAAACTATTAATATTTCCTTGTATAATATCTCTATATCTAACAATAAGGGTCTATCGTTCACCAAAAGCAAAAATTGTGCGTGAGAATAGAATTATCGAAGGTCGAAGTGTTGGCAAAGATGGTTATGCGTATATTTTTGCATACAAATTTCTAATTAGTGCGATTGTTTCTGGGAGTGCTGGCCTATTGATGAAATTGTTCAATTAGACTTTATTAAGATTTCTTACAATGGAATTTACCTGGACTATTTTGAAGATTCTATTTTTTACAGGCATACTTACTGTACTGGGAAAACAGACTGGTCTCTGGAAATGGTATGAAAGAGATGGTGATGTTGTTGAAGAATCATATCAATAGAGAAAGATGTCTAAGTTAAAAAGTTAACGACGAGGGCAAGATAATGGATGGGAAAAAAGACGCTCATAGCTCAACAAAAAACAGTTTAATAATTATCTCTGCAATTTTGCATATTGCTACGATCGTAGCTGTGGTTTTCCTGTATTCTCAAGATGATTCAATTGTCAATGATTATGCAGATAAAAGTCATTCACACTCTAGCTTTTCTGATGAATCTCACTCTCATTCTGATTATGCTGATGATTCACACTACCATTATGACTATGCTGATGATTCACACTCTCATTCTGATTATGCTGATGATTCACACTCTCACTCTGCAACAGACATAACTTAAAGTTCTAGTGATTATGGCGGATATGGATCCCTGCAATCAGAAATTGATAATTTCGATTCTGAATTGGGCAAAAAAGCGAAAAAGCGTCATACGCATTCTGAATATTCATTTACTTATCATTCTCACTATTAATGATGTATCGCTATCTATGACAAAAAGTTGTGGAAGAATTTTATTTAACTAGAATATTTTTGAGGGGATTTTTAATGAAATTGTATATCAAGATATTATCTGTGACAATTGGATTGTTAATCTCAAGCTGTGGTGTTTCACAGGCTGACTATGAGAAGTTGAAAGCTGAAAATGTACAACTCACAAAAGAGTTAGAGGCTTTTAGAATCAGTGAAGGGGAGCTTGTTGCTGAAACTAATATGGACGCTGAAGAAAAAGAACGGATTCGATTAGCTAATCTCAATAACACTGGAATATGGACTGTTCGTTATTATGTAGATGATTTTGGAGAGGCGACAACAGTTGGGTATATTACAAATACTCGGAGGATTCGAGGTTCTTTTAGCAACTCAGCTACACAAGACTCTGAATTAGACGTTACAATAGCGATTTCAACTCGAGACAAAGTATCAATACAACTCTATGAATATGCTGGTAGCAATCCTGTCAAAGATATCTCAACATTCTATAACGTTTTAATTCAAGATAAAAATGGTGATAGATATAATCTCAGAGCAAAGAATTACTCTGACAGACTTGTGTTCGACAAGGCAGATTCGCGAGAGGTTGACACAATTTTGTACAGAGGTGGATTAATAAAATTTATGATTACTGAACAAGAAAGACGAAGTACTCAATATAATTTTACTATTCAAAATGCTGATTTTTATGGAAACGCATATAGAATAATAGAAGAGTCATAGTGCTGTTCTACATCAGATTGATTTTGTAGTAAATCTATGGCAATCTGATTCGTGATTTTATTTATGTGTAAAATACGTGTTAGTCACTCAGATCACGTTAAGTTGAACTCGTTGGACAAAGACACTCTGTATAACTTTTCAAATCTTTTATTTCTTTAAATTTACTCCATAAATTCTTGCGACCATAAATTTCTTGTACTCATTATTTACTATATATATTAAAAAAACAGACACGAAGAGAGAACACCACACCACCACACTATATATTTGTACACTTTTATTTGAGCCTAAATATTGATGGTGATTCAATCAATTCTTCATCAAATTTAACAGCGAGTCCGAGTTCCCGCTCAACTTCAGATTCAAGAAAAGAGACATCCACCTTATTCCCGATCCAACCATCGTAGATCAATACTTTCATATCATCACCAATTATCTGATTGACTATTTCCATAATTTTACTCTCATAGCCAAAGAGAATGAAACACAAGTCCTCATTCGATCTTCTAATTTCACGATCTTTCCCCATGACATTTGTTATCATGCTATTCTTACGATGACTTTTTACAATTACTCTACGTCCGTTGACGATTTCACTATAGATACCTGAAAGTATTTTGTCTTTTTTAATCGCAAGCATGACATCATCGCCAAGTGTCTTATAGAAAGAATTCTGTTTCACAACATTATTATTACTTCCGTATAGCCATGAAATCAAATATGGCTTCAGCTTTTTAATCCTGATATTAAATTTATCACTCCACTCTGCTCTACACTTCTTCTTGTTATCTAAATAGTATTTCAGATTTGGACATTCTACTGCGTGTTGTTCACAGAGGCTATAAAATATTGAGAAGTGACTATTGCTCATGTCGTAGCTATACAGACCCATGTCACTAAATAGAATTTTTCTAATTCTACTTGGCGTGCTGATAAAATTCGTGGAGTTCACTTTACTCAGTGGTGAAAGTCGTCCGTTCGTGCTCTCTTGATAAAGTTGTAGAGTTGAATCTGGAACGAGAGTGTTATTCAGTGCTTTTTTCCACTGATATAGATGAATAAGATTTATAATTCGGATGTGATCTCTTGGCACTACTGACTTAGCATTCTCTAATTCATAAATCACGTTATCAATCTTATCAATATTGATCTTCACTATTGGCTGAAGGGTAATATCACTGGCTTTCTCATTTTCATTAATATCGAAGTCGTGTACGGCATTTTCAGGAACTGAATTTATTGGTACATACTTCTTATCTTGAAAACGAGTAATAACAATCGGCTCCGTATTTTTTAAATCTGATAAGTATTCTTCAACAACCCAGTCTTTCAGTTTGTACTTACGAGTATACCCGGTTCCATTGCCAAATTGATATGATGCATTTACAATATCAAAATAATTCTCAAGAATCGGTTTATAGTCACGGAATTTCTTTCTCAGATAGCTTGAGTGTAAC
>Ga0233437_1006158_pt1 | contig 12469 bp, 8 predicted proteins | sample SI_122_August201_FD_182714 | JGI IMG/M metagenome (GOLD analysis project Ga0233437, IMG submission 182714) | Seawater microbial communities from Saanich Inlet, British Columbia, Canada - SI_122_August2016_200_MG | ecosystem: Environmental > Aquatic > Marine > Inlet | place: Canada: British... | reverse complement strand
AACGGGTAACCACAACAGGTGAAATCGCGATAATCGATCAGACCCACACCCAGACGGGACATCACCGCACGGGAAGCGGTTTCATATTGTTCAAGTCGGGCCGGAATATTGCAGCCCAGAAAAAAAGCGTATTTCATTGGTTTTCCTCAACAAGGTCTCGCTTTTTGAAAAGCGCAGTGCGCATGGTCTTATGCGGCGCCCCCCCGCCGGGGGCCTTTGATCGCTATATTCTTCAGATGGTAAAGGATATCCGTTACCTCCACCAGCTGGGGGCAGTGCTCCTGGCACTGGTAACAGGTTACACAATCCCAGATCATGCTGGCGCCACAGGCCATATCCGTGAGGCCAAGACCGAGGCTGCACATGATCTGGTGGGGCAGCAGCCCCAGTGTTTCTTCAGGTTTTTCAGAGACAGCCACAACGGGACAAACGGTGGTGCAATTCTGACAGGTAAAACAGGCTCTAAAAGTCTCAGCGTCGTAAGGCAGTACAGCCCGGGATTCGGTATCTCCGTTAAAGCTCAGTGATCCGGTCTCAGCCGCACTGGGCCAATCTTTTGAAACCTCGCGTTTGGCCAGTTCAAGGGGCTTTGCATAACCCTCAGGCGTCAAATCGGGTTTATTCAACCCTCTTACAAAGGAAAAGCCGGAAAGCATCAGGGGTTCACCCATTGCATCGCTCTGAATGAGACTTTCTCTCACATTGAGCCAGAGGTCTCTCAGGTTGATGCCCGAGGGGCACACCACGGTGCATCGATCACAATTGGTGCAGATATAGACACCTTCTCGAAGGGCCTGGCGCTCGGACGGGGAAAGGCCCTTTTTTGATGCCATGGGGCCCGCGGCCAGTTTTCGAATGGTTTGCAGCTTTTCCGATGGCAGAATGCAGTCGTTCCCCAGGGCATCGAATGCTGGGGATGAAGAACACCTGAGGCTGCACGTACCGCAATGGGTACAGGCATCCAGTTCCAGCATCTGGCGTGTCAGGATATTGGCGGGGTGAGACCGCTTTTTATCCATGACCGCATTGGCCATCAGGCTTAAGGGCGTTGTGATAATATGGAACATTTTACTGAAAGGCAGATAGGCCAATCCAATAAAGCAAGCCAGGATATGGATAATCCAGAAAAAGTACGTCGCCTCGGTATCCTCAAGAAATTGCGCCATGGGCCGCATCCCTTTTGAGAGATTGAAGCCGATGAACGCCCATCCCGGAACGGCATGGCAACTCTGACAACTCATTTCATGAAGTTCCCGCCCCTGGGTCAACAGTTCCATTTCAAAGGGGCCTGCCACCTTCGGAGAAACCACACCAAATTCTTCAACCCAGAAAGCTTCCAGTGCTTTCAACTCTTCTTTATCGTCCGTATCCGCGTACTCTTCCACCATGCGCTGAAACTCGCTGTGGCTTATGATCTTGGCCCCTTCCAGCAAAAAGCCGGTAACCATGATGACCGCCACGATCATGATGGCATAACGGTCCATGGCGTTGGAGTACAGGCGGGGAACTTTCAGAATTCGCCGACGGTAAACGGCAATGGCCACGCCCGCGAAGACCATCAAACCGAAAAGGTTCCGGAGGAAAAGGTAGGGATGCCCCGTGGACTGATAGTCTTCGAAAAGGTTGTTGCTGGTCCAGCTTTCAAAGGCATGAAAAAAAAGCAGCAGCATAAACCCCACAAAGATCAGCATATGCATGACCCAGCGCAGGGTATCTTCCTTGAGGATTCGCCGTTGCAGGATGACATCCAGTATCAGGACCTTTATCAAAACCACAATCCGGCCGCTGAAAACGACGCCCAATATGCCTTTTAGGACTTGGAAAATTCTTTGTCCCGTTGAATAGGTAAGTTCCGGTCCGGTAATCTGCCGCGAAACCCAGGTGTAAAATTTGTAGACAGACCCGACAATAAAGATTAACAGAGACCCGTACAGAAGCGAATCAAAAAACATGAATCAATTCCTCGCTTAGAGCTGAAAGCGCAAAGGTGAAAGTGTTATCGGCTATGCCCTTTGAGCTTTCAGCTAATAAAAAGAGCCTGACGCCATTTACCAAAAAACCTTACCACAATAAGGGCTCGGTCTATATAAGGACCCGGGGTTTTGTCAAGATAAAATTTTCACAAAACCCCATCAGCTGATGTGCCGGCGCTATTTTAACCCATTCCAGCCCAGCCATGAAAGGCAAAAACCGGATATTTAATTTGCAATCATACACCTAAACAGAGACAATTGCCAAGCGCAAACATGGGAGTTGAAAAAAAGATCATCAATTGGTAAAAAGACCCGATCATCAAAAGTGAACACATGAGGAGTTTTCAATTTGGGCTGCAAAATTAAACTAAAGGATGCATTCAAGGGTTACACCTTTGACCAGGATAAGATTGTTTCACCGGAAGAGACGGTGGAGCGTTTTAGGAACAGGCTCAAAGAAGTGAATCTGGATATTCTGGAAGAAACCGTTCGAATCGACAACGGCAGATTGGATATACCCATTTACTTCAGTGTCTGCGGGCGGGATGCGTTAGACATCATCGGAACCAAAAAACAGATGGGAAAAGGCGGGACTCCCAGCCAGTCAGAGGCCAGTGCGGTCATGGAGTTGGCGGAGCGATTCAGTTTTTTCAGCTTCTGGAAGAATCCCCGGAATTTTCGTCTGGATACTTACAAAAACGTGAAGAAGGAGGCCATTTCCTTCGAAGCCATCGCCAGGTCTGTGCATGATGATTCCGGTGAACTGGACAGGGCCCGGGAAATATTTGAAGACCTGCCACTCAAATGGACCCTTGGCTGCAACATGACAAAGGACCGGGAAATGTTGATCCCGTTTGACTGGTTTTTTGCCATTAACGAATTCAACGGGCCGTCAGCCGGAAACTGCGTGGAGGAAGCCATGAGCCAGGGGATTTGTGAACTGGTGGAAAGGCATGTGTCCTCCATTATCAGCCGGGAGAAAAAGAACGTTCCGGCCATCGATCTGAATACGGTTACGGATACGCTTACATGCGAACTGATAGAAAAATATAGGAAAGCGGACATTCAACTGTTTGCATCGGATTTTTCCCTGAACACGGGCATTCCCTCTGTGGGTGTCCTGGCCTACGACCCGACCACATTCCCAGAAAAGAGCGAAATTGTCTGGACCGCCGGCACCACGCCCGATCCCCAAAAATCTCTGAGCCGGGCCTTGACCGAGGTAGCCCAACTGGCCGGTGATTTTAATTCCGGTTCCAACTATGTGGCCAGTGGCCTTCCCAAATTTCAGGATCTCGCTGAAGCCGATTTCATCTTGAAGCCGGAAACTACGGTTCCCATTTCGAACCTGCCGAACTTAGGCAACGACAACATCAAGGTGGAAGTGGAAAACTGCATTACTGCCCTCGACGTCATGAACATGGAACTGTTTGCCATTGATGTGATGCACCCCCATCTTCAAATCCCGGCCTTTTATTCCATTATTCCCGGCGCCCATTTCCGGGAGAGGGCTGTGGGAACCAGTGTGGGCATGTTTTGCGCCAAATTGATCTCCGGGTCTGATAACATCCCGTGGTGCATCAACCAATTGACCCGAATGGATCAGTTGCTGCCCAACAAATATTATATTAAGTTTTTTCTGGGCCTGGCTTATATTTCCCTGCAGAACCCCCGGAAAGCCATGGAATTTCTTGAAGAGGCCCTGAAACTGGATCCCAAAGGGGAGGATGTGCCGAGCATTTATTCCTACATGGGGATTTGCCTGAGGGATATGGAACAGTACCGGAAAGCCATTTCAGTGCTCGAAAAAGGGGCTGAGATCGACAACGAGCGAACGGACATTCACAATCTCATGGGATTCTGCTATTTCAAACTTAAAGAACACAAGAAGGCCATAGAGGCGTTTCACAAAGTGCTGGAACTGAACCCCGCATCCGCGATTGATTACGCCAATATTGCATCGAATTACAGGGATATGGGGAACAGAGACATGGCCATCCGGTTTTACAAATTTGCATTGGAACTGGATGAATCCATTGATTTTGCCAGGGACAATTTAAGGAACCTGGAAGGGGAAAAGGAAGGTAAGGCATGATTGAGGTACAACATCTCACCAGATTTTTTGGAGACAAATTGGCGGTGGACGACATTTCCTTTACGGTGAAACGGGGCGAAGTGCTGGGATTTTTGGGTCCCAATGCCGCGGGAAAGTCAACCACCATGCGGATGATTACCGGATTTCTCCCCCCCACCTCCGGGACGGCCGTCATCGGGGGAAGCGATATCATCAAGAATTCCCTCAAGGCACGAAAAAAAATAGGCTACCTCCCTGAGAACGCACCGGCCTACCCGGATATGACCGTTATGGGCTTTCTGGAATTTATCGCCGGTATCAGGGGTCTTTCCGGGACTTTAAAAAAATCACGCATGGAAGAAACCATTGAACGCTGTTTTCTGACAGAAGTTCGTTTTCAGCCCATCAGCACCTTGAGCAAAGGATTTAAACAACGGGTCTGTTTTGCCCAGAGCATTATTCATGATCCTGAATACCTTATCATGGATGAGCCCACAGACGGCCTGGATCCCAACCAGAAGCACGAGGTGCGTGTTATGATCCGGGAAATGGCCCGGGATAAAACCATTATCCTGTCCACCCACATCCTGGAAGAAGTGGAGGCTTTGTGCTCGCGGGCCATCATCATCGCACGGGGAAAAATTGTGGCCGATGATACCCCTATGAGGCTGAAAGCCGAATCATCGCTTCACGGGGCTGTCAGTTTTACGCTCACCAATCCAGCCGTCGTAGCGTCCGCTACTTTGGCGGAGTCGGCAACCAACGGCAATGATCCGCTTGTTCATTTGAAGGATATACCCGAAGTTGAGAGGATGGAAGTGGTCTCTGAAAATGAATCCCGGATGACCCTTCGCGCTTTTCCGAAAGATCAGGGCCATCCCCCTGCCAATGAAATCATGGAGCGCCTGGTTCAAAATGGTTTCACCATTGATACGTTTCAGGTGGAAAGCGGCCGTCTGGATGAAGTATTTCGAACGGTCACGAGCCCCGGAGCACCGGAGGGAGAAAAATGAACGATTTTCTGAGAAACACGGGCTGCATTTTGAAACGGGAGTTCGCCGAGTATTTCGGAAGCCCGGTGGCATACGTGTTTATTGTTATTTTTCTCCTGCTGAACGGATTCTTCACCTTTTCTCTCAGCAATTTTTATGAAATGGGACAGGCGGATCTCAGAGCCTTTTTTGAATGGCACCCCTGGATTTTTCTCTTTCTGATCCCCGCGGTGTCCATGCGGTTGTGGGCCGAGGAGAGGCGAACCGGCACCCTTGAACTGATCCTGACCCTGCCGGTCACCCTGCCCCAGGTAATTTTAGGGAAATTCCTGGCATCCTGGCTGTTCATCGGCGTTGCCCTGGTGCTCACCTTCCCCATGGTATTGACCGTGAGTTATCTGGGAGATCCTGATCTCGGCGCCATCTTCTGCGCTTACTGTGGCAGCTTTTTTATGGCGGGGGCCTACCTGAGTGTGGGCTGTATGACATCCGCCCTCACACGCAATCAGGTCATCAGTTTCATCCTGTCTGTTGTCATCTGCCTGTTTCTGGTGTTGGCCGGCTGGCCCCCCATTACGAATATTTTGTCGGGTTGGGCGCCACCATGGCTGGTGGATGTGGTATCCGGATTCAGTTTCATGCCCCATTTTGCTTCCATGGAGCGGGGGGTCATCGATCTGCGGGATCTGTGCTATTATTTTTCGGTCATCTTTTTCATGCTCTTTGCCAACGGCGTGGTGCTACAAAGCCGCAGGGCATCTTAGAAAATCAAGGAGAATTTCCTTTGAAAAAAAGACAAAATACATTTTTCAAGAAGGCCCTTCTTTCCGTAACAGGGCTGATGGTTTTGTTTCTGATTCTGGTTTTGGTGAACATCGTGGCCTCCTATGCCAACGTGCGTTGGGATGCGACCGAAGATAAAAGTTACTCCCTTTCCAAAGGGACCCGGGCCATCCTCGGCTCCATGACCCAACCGGTGACCGCGAAGTTTTTCTATTCCCAGAGCAATCCCCACATTCCGGCCCACATCAAGCTCTATGCGCGGCGTGTGAAAGATTTCCTCACGGAATATGAGCGTGAAAGCAAGGGCATGATCAAACTGGAGATGATCGACCCCCGGCCCGATTCCGATGAAGAAGAATGGGCACAGAAATATGGTCTTCAGCCGGTTCAGGCGGCAGGAGGAGAGCCCATCACCTGCGGATTGGTTTTTACGGCTGCGGACCAGGAGGAAACCATTGAATGGCTGGACCCCTCCAAGGAACAACTTCTGGAGTATGATTTCACCAGTATCATACAAGGGTTACAGAACCCGGAAAAAAAGACCGTGGGTATCATCACGTCCCTGCCGGTGTTCGGTTCAGGTGCCAGAGCCCCGCGGCCCGGTCAGCCCCCCAGCCCCCAATGGATATTCGTAACGGAACTGAAAAAAATCTACGATGTTCAACAAATCAAGCCCTCCGTCCGTTTGATTGATCCGTCACTCGACCTGCTCATGGTGGTGTTCCCCAAAGACATGAGCCCCCAGTTGGAGTATGCCATTGACCAGTATGTTCTCTCCGGCGGAAATGCCTTGATTTTCGTGGACCCCCTGTGCGTTTCCTACAGATCCGGTGGGCAGCAGGATTTTATGCGATCTTCCGGAACCGCGCTTGATCGGGTCTTCAACGCATGGGGTGTGAAAATGGATTCCGCAAAGGCCATTGCGGACTACGGCCAACCCACCCAGGTGCGGACCTCAAACCAGAGTACTGAGGAAAATCCCCTGATGGTTTCCGCCAGGGGCGAGGCATTTAACCGGGAGGACGTTATTACCGCGGGGCTTGAAAGCATGCTGTTTCCCGTGGCCGGCGCCATCGTGCGGACAGAGGATAAAGATAAGGCGGTTTCCATTAAGGATTATGCCTTTGAGACGCTGGTGGATTCCAGTGAAGAGGCAGCAGTGGTGGATGCTTTCAAGGCATTCTTAGGTGCTGACGCGGTGAAAAAAGATTTTGTTCCGGCAAAAAAGCGATTTAATATTATTGTTCGCGTGCGCGGAGTGTTTAAAACGGCTTTTCCCGATGGTCCGCCGAAGCCGAAAAGCCCGGACACCCCGCCCGTGGATGAATCGAAATACCCGCAACTAAAAGAGGGGAAGAAACCGGCCACCCTGGTGATTGTGTCCGATGCGGATATGTTGGCGGATAACTTTTATGTGCAACGCCGCAATCTTTTTGGGCTCAATGTTTCGGAGATGTTTAACGATAACCTGAACTTTCTGTCCAATTCCTCCGAGATGTTGACCGGGAGCGATGAACTCATCGGACTTCGGTCCCGGGGGAAAATCGAGCGGCCCTTTACGGCGGTGCTCGCGCTTAAAAAGCGCGCCAAAGCCCAGTGGATGGACAAGGAAAAAGAACTGGTGCGGCAGATTGAGGAGACCAATCGAAAGTTGCAGCAACTGGAGAGGGAAAAAGATGCATCCCAGAAGATGATTATCAGCCCTCAGCAGGAAGCTGAAGTGGCCAAGTTCAAGGAACAGAAACAGCAGATCAGCCGGGAGTTGAAACAGGTTAGAAAAAACCTGGCATCTGAGATTGAAACCCTGGGGGCCACCCTCAAAGGGTTCAACATATTCCTGATGCCCTTGCTGGTCAGCATTGTGGGCGTCTGTTTTGCCGCTTACAAACAAAGGAAATTGAGGAGAAAATGAACAAAAAGACGCTATTCATTTTACTGGTTGTCCTGGCGGTTCTGGCAGGCGTGGGAAGAAGCATTCTGGTCCGAAATTCTGACGCTCCGGTGGGGACTGACGCCATGGGGGCGCTGTTCTTTGAGACGCTTCCGGCCAATGAGATTGCCGAAATTGTTATCGAACGGCCCGGTGATTCGGTTATGCTGGTGAGAAATCAGGCCGGCTGGATTGTGGAAAACCGTTTTGGGTATCCGGCGGATTTTTCGAAAATCACCGATCTCGTTCGGAAAATGAAACAGACCAAGGTGGGCCGGAAGTTTGCCGCCACGGAACCGATTTCAAAACGCCTTTCCCTGATGCCCCCCACTCACAAGGAATCCGCTGAAACGGAGAAGGGCACGCGAATTCGAATGAAAGATAAAAACAACGCCGTTGTGGTGGATATTCTTTTAGGGAAAACCCGGAAAAGGGAAGAAAAAGGTATCCCCGATTCACAATTTGTGATGGCGGTTGGGGGCCAAGATATCTATCTGGTGGATCAGATTTTTTCATCCTTTGAGACTGCCGCCCCCTCATGGCTTAAAAAGAGCCCTGTTACAGTGGCCAAGGATGATATTCAAAAAATTTCTTGTACTGGCCCCGATGGAACCCTGCACTATACCTTCGAGCGACCGGAGAAAGGGAAAGATTTTGCGCTGGTGAGCCCACCTACAAAGCGGGCGATTAAACAGACAGCGTTAAACCAGCTTGCCGGTGCCTTGACCGGACTGGAGATCGAAGATGTGGCAGACCCGTCGAGTACCCCTGAATCCCTTTCCAAAGGTATTTCGCCCCGTCTGGATTACACCCTTTTTGACGGCATTACCTACCATGTTTATCCCGGGCTTACCTGTTCACCTGGGATTCCCTGCTATCTGCGTCTCCAGGTGGATTTTAACAGCCCCACCCCCGGGAAAGCGAAAAGCGACGATGCGTTGACCGTGAAGGCCGGGGAAATGAACGGCCGTCTGGCGCCGTGGTTTTTTGTTGTTCCAAAGCGGCAGCACCAAGCTTTCTTTACCACCCTTGGTGGAATGCTGGAAGATGAAAACAAATAAAAGTGGAGTTTTTATATGAACGAGATTCCCCCCACCCGCCATAAAGATTTTATTCGTCAGATCATTGCCGACGATGTGGCCGGAAACAAGAATCAAGGCCGCGTCGTGACCCGTTTTCCGCCTGAGCCCAACGGTTATCTGCATATCGGCCATGCCAAGTCCATATGCCTGAATTTCGGGATTGCCAACGAAAATGAGGAGGGCGTATGCCATTTGAGGTTTGATGATACCAATCCCTCGAAGGAAGAACTGGAATACGTGGAATCCATCCAGCGCGATGTCAGGTGGCTGGGCTTTGACTGGGGGGAACATCTCTATTATGCCTCCGATTATTTTGATCAACTGTACCAATATGCGGTTATGCTGATCAAGGAGGGCAAAGCCTATGTTTGCAGCCTGCCGCCGGACAAAATCCGGGAGTACCGGGGCACTTTGACCGAACCAGGGAAAAACAGCCCCCACCGGGACAGGTCTGTGGCGGAAAACCTGGATCTTTTTGAACGGATGAAAGCAGGCGAATTTGAAGACGGCACCCATGTGCTTCGAGCGAAAATTGACATGGCATCCCCCAATATCAGCCTGCGGGACCCGGTCCTTTACCGCATCCTGAAACGGTCTCACCATCGGACGGGAGACCGCTGGTGCATCTATCCCATGTACGATTTCACCCATTGTCTGTCCGATTCCATTGAGGGGATTACCCATTCTCTGTGCACGCTGGAGTTTCAAGACAACCGAGCTGTTTACGACTGGGTCCTGGATCAGTTACCGGTGGAATGCCATCCCCAGCAGATCGAATTTGCTCGGCTCAATCTCAGCAATACGGTCTTGAGCAAGCGAATGCTGCTCAAACTGGTGCAGGAAGGGGTTGTGGAGGGGTGGGACGATCCCCGCATGCCCACCCTTTCGGGGCTTCGTCGGCGTGGTTATACGCCGCGGGCCATTCGAGATTTCTGCGACCGGATCGGGTTGGCCAAAAAGAACAGTCAGGTGGATATGGCCTTGTTGGAGCACTGTGTTCGGGAAGATCTCAATGAAAGCACCCAACGGGTCATGGGGGTATTGCGCCCTCTGAAAGTCATCATTGACAATTATCCGGAAGGCCAGACCGAAGACCTTGAGTTTCAGAACCATCCGGGAGATACCGCCATGGGAACCCGGATGGTCCCTTTTTCCCGCGTTCTATATATTGAACGGGACGACTTTCGGGAAGAAGCGCCTAAGAAATTCTTCCGCCTGGCGCCAGGGCGCGAAGTTCGCCTCCGGTATGCCTACTACATCACCTGCGTGGGAATGGAAAAAGATGAGGAATCGGGCGATATCACGGCACTTCACTGCACCTACGATCCGGCAACAAAGGGCGGAGATTCTCCGGACGGGCGTAAAGTCAAGGGTACCATTCACTGGGTTTCGGCTGCCCACGCCCTTGAGGTTCAGGTGCGCCTTTACGATCACCTCATGCTGACACCCGATGAAGATCAAAAGGAGGCACCCGAGCTCACCGACCTGCTGAACAAAGATTCTCTGGAAGTGCTGAATTCATGTCGTGTGGAACCCGGCCTGAAAGATATTGCTCCCGGAAGCCGTGTCCAATTCGAGAGGCTGGGGTATTTCTGCGTGGATCCGGTGGATTCCTCCCCGGGAAAGCCGGTCTTCAACAGAACCGTGTCGCTCCGGGACACCTGGGCTAAAATTGAGAAGGCTCAGAAATCAAAAAAAGCCAAATAGGGCTCCATAAGGCAATAACCCCTCGTTCCCACGCTCCAGCGTGGGAACAACGAGAAATCCGAAATACTATTGGCTCCTTCCTATTCCAACCTCGAAGATCAATACCGTGTTTCCTTCAACCTGCCGCTTCTGAGGCGTACGCACTTCACCGACATTTGTTTTCGCATCAAACACCACAACGTATCCTTCCACCGCCTTTTCGGTCAAAAGATATTTTTCACAGATCTGTTCAACTGCTCTGTCAATGGTTGTGTTGATATTTGTGCGGTTTATTTTTGTTTCTATGATGTACTTTTGTCCCCGGTAGGTTAGCAGGATGTCCATTCTCCCCAATCCTGTAGGTATTTCATAGCGTAACTCACCCTTACCACCCTCCACAAACTGATACAGCCAGGCGGTCAGCAGGAATTGGCCGGTCTTTTCATAAGGCTTCTTGTTCGTATAAAAAGCGTTTACGCCTATCTGGATGATATATTCCTCAAAATCAGAAAGGATGGCCTCCATATTCAGGAATCCCTCGGTGGTAAAATATCCTCCGTGTGTTATATCTGCGCCGGCACCGGTCTCCCGGAAAAAAGTCTTGGTGAACCGGCTTTTATAGATGGGATTACTGACAAAGAGATTTTTTCCGTCGGCCTTGATCAGACCGTGGGTAAGAAGAAGCGATTGTTCCTCATCGCCGGGGACATATTCAACCCCGTCAAATACAATCTCTATGAAGGTCTCTTTGAGCTGTTTCGCTTTCTCGGTAATGTTGTCAAAATGGCTGTTCTCCTCGTACAGGAGCATCTCAACGCCCTTTTCCACATCTGCTCCAGTGATAGCTTCGATGGTTTCCGGTCGTATGTTGACAGTGAGGATTGTGCCTAAACGATTCACCAGCCAGGGTTGCCCGCCAGTCTCTTCAAAAACCTTCTCCACAGCCACTTCCGTGAACGGCTGGTTTGTTTCATCCGTGTACTGTCCATAGAGATCATGAACATTTTTCAAGGAAAAAGGCGGAAAACTTACCTGGTCGGCGATGTTAAAGGGCGAGACGCCGCCTACAATCAATTTGGTGATATTGCGTATGCCCACCAAGCCAACGGAGTAGAGAGCCTTGTCCGTTCGCTTCTTGTATTTCTGGTACAGTTCCCTTAGCGTCGTCAGAAAATTTTCGAGTTCACCGAGCGGAATGCCGTCAAACTCGTCTATGAAAATGACGATTTTTTTGGATTTTATTAAGCGGTTCAGCGTCTTAAAAAAATCATAAAATCCTGTATGCCCTTTGATATTTGTTGATGCTAAATAGTCTTTGACCAAATCTTTTTGGGCACAGTTTACCGATTCAAGCCGCTGCACAAGTTGCTCAAACAGATCTTCTTGAATGCGACTGTAAAAGGTCACTGAGTCAAGATTCTTGGCAGACTGAAAACTCAGAAGGATAGGGATATAGCTTGGTTCATGTTCCAGTTGGCTGCAAAAGCCTTCAAAAAACGTGGTCTTCCCACTCTGCCTCGGCGCGAATATGGAAAAGTAGCGACCATAGTCAACCATGGTCTTGATATCCTGGTTATCCATATTGGTCACGTTTTCCAGAGGGACATAATAGGAAGCCTTCGGGTCAACCACTCCCGATTTTTCAAAATATCGTTTCGGTTTATTGTAACGGATCATTGCTATTCTCCAATGTTTGTCTCTCATAGAGCCCATACGCTCGTTATCAACATAAGTATTTGATGTCTTGAGAAGCTGAAAGCCAATGAACGTCCAATTTTAGTGTAAGGAACCATTTTCCTCAGGTTTTTTGGCAGGATTACATGATTTTCAGGGTACTTACATCCATTTTTTTATCCTGTTAATCCTGTCAGAATATTGAGGTCTGTAATATCGGAAAACTTCACTTTTGGTTTAACGGCTTGGAAAGGGCTCGACCACAACTTGTAGTG
>Ga0233437_1006156_pt1 | contig 12475 bp, 13 predicted proteins | sample SI_122_August201_FD_182714 | JGI IMG/M metagenome (GOLD analysis project Ga0233437, IMG submission 182714) | Seawater microbial communities from Saanich Inlet, British Columbia, Canada - SI_122_August2016_200_MG | ecosystem: Environmental > Aquatic > Marine > Inlet | place: Canada: British... | reverse complement strand
ACAAATCTCGCAGGCTCGATATTGACCACAGCTTTCCCACACTTGACCACCCTTTAACCACACTCCGTCAGGTTAAATTTTTCAGAAAACTCTTGACAAAAAACAGCGTTACCGCTATTATATTTTTTTAATGATTTTCCGTAAAAAATCATCCTCAAACCGCATATAAAATTGTCTTATTTTTACCCATTTTCTGTCCAGAGATTCGGGCTCACCTTAACCTGCTTCCTGTTTTCGCTCAAAAGAGATCACTAAAAAAGGAATTAAAATATGAATGATAAATTAATAATATTAGGCGTTATAATTATAGTGGTTATTGTTTTTTATATGTTTTGGCGTCAATATGAATCTTATAAAGTATCAAAAATGGAGCAAGATGTACTTTCTGTATGGGCTGGATTGGGACCTTTTAAGAGTGGTGTTGAATCTGCAAATGCGGTGAAATCCGCACATATTTCAATTTATGGCTTAGAAATACCCTCAGAATTACAAGAAGGATTTATAGGTCATCAAGCAGCATATGATTTAGACCCAGATGGTTGGGAAGATATTAGACAAAAATATTTGACAGGCAATGATAAGATTAAGTTCTATATCATGAAAGCAAAAGCTCAAGAATCCTTGAGATATTTCTCAAAATATTTATAAGGTGTGATTATAATGCCCCGATAAATTAAAATAGATTACAGATGAATTATAATTCTTAAATTCAAACTTTAAGAGTAGAATATAGAAGAGAAGTAATGAGCAACAAATGGACAACTTTGTTGACAAACATCGATACAACATAATCCCCTTCCAATAAAAGAGTAATATTAATGAAAAGTAAAACTATACTATTGTCAATATTCGCCCTCATGCTTCTACCAAGCACCTCAAAGGCTATCGAACTTGCGTCATATCAAAACGGACAAGTGGAACAGATCGCTGGACAAGCTCACACAATCTACATTGCAATTGATCGTATCAAAATCCGTAACACCTCCTCTCTTGAATCTAAACAAGTTGGGCTGATTACAGAAGAGAATCGTGATTCATTATTTTTTAAATCACACAACGATCTTTGGTTAGAAGTCACAGACTCTGAGGGAAGACATTTAGGTTACAGCTATAAATCAGTATTTCATAAAAAGCCCGTAGTATCACTCTCTACAGGGTTAAACTATTTTGGTGACAAATATAATATTGAGTTTGTAGGGTATATATTCGACCCTACTGAAGATTCTTACAGACAGTCTTTTTATTATTACCAAGTTTTCAAAAATGGGGAACCTATTTTTTCTAAAGGGAGGGAATCTATAGGCAAGATTCTACGAAAGAAAATGATTCGAGACCAAGGTGAAGTTTTTCCAACACAGTTCCACTTACTGAAAACAGACTCTCGTTCTATAGGGTGGCTATTTGGTTGGAATAAACATGCGGATGAGGAGGGTAAAGGTTATTACCCAGACCTTGATTTCTCTTTTGCACGCGCTCTCATCCCCTCGCATGACCGACTAAATAAAAACTCTGAAACTGAACTTTACACTACAGAGTATTATGGTCTCAAGTTCAAATCTATAGCAGACCTTCTTGACCATGAAAAAAATCAAATACTGCTCACACCTGTTACATATCATCTCCATCTGTTTGCGTGCAACGCTTGTTCGGGGAAGTACTATATGCCATCAGAAGTTTTGATTACTGCGGGAGAGAGTAGAACTACTGTTAAAAACTCCAAGAAGATAACTATCAATCTAAAGCTGGTTGATAAGAATCCAGAGTATGCCTTTGCAATCGCATTCAACCAAGATGATCATGCTGCGATGAAAGTCGCTGCATCACAATTTGATGAGCAGTTTAAGATCGCTAGTGAACACTGTGGAAAATATGATGTAAGCCTAAAGCAGACAATAGCCTCTTCAGAATATACATTCTTTATAGACATAAAAGAACATTGGACGTTGATAGATCAACGACTGAGAATAAAGAAAGAGTACGATCCCATATCTTCTAGGTATGCAGCAGAGTGTCTATACGAAGTGCTGCCTCCTGATTTCGTATGGCATGTTTTCTATCGTACAGGATTATTCCCATCAAGAAAAAGTGTAGATGAGTATATCGACCATAAATACATGATTACTTTATATACTTATTAGTAAGGTTAGATATAATACGGTTTAGATTCACCGATATATATGCTACCCCATAATTTTATATTTTGTAATCCATACCAAGCGAACCATTATTACCGTCACTGTATGACCTGATCTTCTTTGCTCTTTCATTCTGCTCATACTACCATATTTGTGTAACAGCTAAAGCCTTGCACTAAAGTACATTGTTTTGACTAGCGAACGGCGACAATAAATTACACTCTTGCCCCCTGATTATTCTGAAAATCTTCGCGTCACCTCTGCTAAAGCAAACCGAGCTAAAGGGGCAAAGTCACTAGCACGGTGGAAGCCTCCATTAAAATCTTACTGGTGCAGTTATGCAGAAAAATGGCTGTATGTGAAACAAAAATATCGGCTGAAAATTAGTGTACCAGAAGAGCAGAGTTTAGGTCTAGCCCACTTTTAAAGATTATCGGTTATGTTCTTTAAGCCACTTTGTAGATAATTTCTTGGCTTCTGCAATTTGAGCACGAGTCATCTGTTCTGCTATTAGCTTCTTATTTTTAGCTGCATCTTTATCTCCTAGTGCTGCAGCTAAGTTCAACTATTTATATGCTTCAACATAATCCTCTGCTACACCCTCTCCATTAGTGTACATGAATCCAAGGTTAGATTGAGCTGTAGCAACCCCCTGTTCAGATGCCTTACGATACCATTTATACGCCTCAACATCGTCCTCTGCTACTCCCATTCCAGTAGCGTAGATGAGCCCAAGACTGTACTGAGCTGAAGCATTCCCCTGTTCAGCTGCCTTGCGATACCATTCGAATGCTTCAATATAATCCTCTGCTACACCTATTCCATTAGCGTACATGGCTCCAAGATTGGATTGAGCTTTAACATGTCCCTGTTCAGCAGCCTTGCGAAACCATCTAACGGCCTCAATATAATTCTCTGTTACACCATCTCCCTTACCGTACATGAGTCCAAGATTGAACTGAGCCATAGCATGCCCCTGTCCGGCTGCTTTTTTAAATTCACCCAGTGCTGTAGCATAGTCTCATTTTGAATAAGAAGATACGCCTGAATAAAAATCAGCCGCCCCTATTGTTGAAATGAGGAGAAGTAATAAGAGAAGAGGGAGGCTTAGTAGTTTCATGTGTAGATCCTATTAAATAAATCAGTATAGTTAGAGTGGTAGGTAAACCATATCATAACAGCTCAATTTCCACATAGAATTTTAAACCTCATTGTTTTAATAAATAAATTACACTCTGACCCTGATTATTTCGGAGTATGGATTATTTTTTGAGAAAATTAAGGACTAAGTCAAGAATGAGGTTTATAATTAGAGCCATCAATTTTTCAACAGAAAAACTGTTCAAAAAGTTGTCTTATTTTTACCTTATTTCTACCCAACGATTGGAGCACAGTTCATGGAAATCATAATCGAACAACATAAATTCGATAAAGGCGCAAACCTACTGAAGGAATATGAGAGTTCACACATCCTGACCTTTGCTGAGATTGGTTTCTCAATGCTCAGCCATTACTTGGGCCCACATACGCATGAAGTCGACTATCCAGGTAATGAACATGAGATGGAGAGACTTCGATCAATCGTAGAGGCAGCCGTAGAAGAAGCTAATAAGTTAGGTAAATTAGGGACACTCTATCCAGAGTTTCCGATTAGTATGTTGCGTAGGAGGTACTTCAGAAAGTACCGAGTTATCGAACAAATGTTGCTGACTGACGAGACTAAGATGAAAGCTGAGCAAGTAATGGCTGACTTCAAGACTAACATTGAGGAATTTATAGAGCTGAATCAAAGTACCATTCGTGCAACTCATATCCTTGTGGATTTCTGTGTGGGAGATAGTCACCAAATACCTCACAGCTATCATTGGGCGGTGATGGAAGCTTTCATCAGAAGTGAAAAAGATTCAGTGGTTGAGAAGGTTATACTTCTACAGAATCCGCCACAACCATGTACATATGGATGCATTAACTATCGACGCCCAGATAGAAATTAACATATCTAAAAAAACAGCCGAATATTTACAAAATTTCCTCCAAAAGTTTCTCTTTATGGGAATGAAGGCAAGCTTCAATATATCTCAGTCCATCATTGCCCCTTGATCGCTTGTATATGCAGCAACATGACAACTCCCTAACTCAGGAATTTCCACTGTCTTATGATTAATCATAGTTGCGTCAAAATGAGAGATTATGAACTTCATCGCAATTTTTTTGTTTCTATGCTGATTACCATTACCAAGCTTCAATACACGCACAGCTTTTTTAATCATGGTTTTTTTGTTCATATCTTGTTCCGCAATATTCGTAATGTAAGACGCTATTTTGGCTTAATAAGCTTCTTGAAATCATTAGGAGATAAAGGGTCACAACACTTAATTATTTTACTGGTGCAGTTATGCAGAAAAATGGCTGTATGTGAAACAGAAATATCGGCTGAAAATTAGCGTACTAGAGGAGTATAGTTTAGAGGGGGTAAAGAGGTATTAAAGCTCATCTCCCATTAGCTAATTTTTAGAGATTATCGGTTATGTTCTTTAAGCCACTTTGTAGATAATTTCTGGGCTTCTGCAATTTGAGCGCGAGTCATCCTTGTTGCTATTAGCTTCTTAACTTTAGCTGCATTTTTATGTCCTAATGCTGTAGCTAAGTTCAACCATTTATATGCCTCAATATCGTCCTCTACTACACCCTCTCCCTTAGCGTACATAAGTCCAATATTGTACTGAGCTGAAGCAACTCCCTGTTCAGCTGCCTTACGATACCATTTGAATGCTTCAATATCATTCTCTGCTACGCCATCTCCCTTATCGTACATAACTCCAAGATTGTACTGAGCTGAAGCAACCCCCTGTTCAGCTGCCTTGTGATACCATTTGAATGCTTCAATATCATTCTCATCTACACCATTTCCATTGGTGTAGATGAGCCCAAGACTGTACTGAGCTGAAGCATGCCCCTGTCCAGCTGCTTTTTTAAATTCACGCAGTGCTGTAGTATAGTCTCTTTTTGAATAAGAAGATACGCCTGAATAAAAATCAGCCGCCCCTATTGTTGAAATGAGGAGAAGTGATAAGAGAAGAGGGAGGCTTAGTAGTTTCATGTGTAGATCCTATTAAATAAATCAGTATAGTTAGAGTGGTAGGTAAACCATATCATAACAGCTCAATTTCCACATAGAATTTTAAACCTCATTCTCTCATGGACTCTCTCAAACACTATGGATTACATCTTCTGTTTAGATGCATTAATGGATTCATTAGATCATGGTGAACCTGTTATTTTCAACACTGATCAAGGTAGTCAGTACACCAGCAAACACTTCACTCAACCACTACTAGATCGTCAAATCTTAATCAGCGGACAATTCCAGATTGTTAGTTAAAAAATGAAATGTCTTATCCGTAGCTTCATCGTAATATTTGAGCATTCTCAAGTTCTCTGGGTAATCTTTTCTGGCATCAGTTCTCGTAAGCTTTATCAGGAGGTGATTTCACCAATCCTCCAGACAACCTCTCCTTGCTGAATAAGAGTTTTAATTGCAGTTATCGCATCTTTCTCTGCCACAGCAATCACCATTCCAATGTCACAGTTAAAAGTTTTAAGCATCTCGCTTTGAATAATATTTCCCTGCTCTTGTAGCCAGTTAAAGATGGAATGTCGCGCCCAAGAGGTGAGATCGATCTCTTTCATCAGCTTAAGAAGTGGTTTAATATAGATTCGAGTCGGGGTGAGTAGCTGCTCCCCTAACGGACGACCATCAAAATCACTTTTCAGATCGGCTCCACTCATTTCTATCACTTTACGAATCAGTGAGTAGCCGTTGGAGTGTGGACCAAAAGAGGCGATACCGATGAGGGTATCACCAGCACTCACTTTTGTCCCATCAATTAGGTCACTCTTCTCAACGATACCAACACTAAAGCCCGCAAGATCATAGTCCTCATCACTATACATTCCAGGCATTTAAGCGGTCTAACCACCGATTAGCGCGGCTCCGGCCTGTTCACAGCCCGTGGCGATACCATCAATCACCGCGACCGCTATGGCTGAATCCAGTTTACCAGTGGCGTAATAATCTAAGAAGAAGAGCGGCTCTGCCCCTTGCACAATCAGATCATTAACGCACATCGCGACCAGATCAATACCGATGGTGTTGTGAATCCCCATCTCCATTGCAAGGCGCAGTTTGGTTCCAACGCCATCGGTACCCGAGACGAGCAGTGGATTTTTATAGCGATCGAGTGGAATCTCAAATAGCGCACCAAATCCGCCCAGCCTATAAAAGGGGGCAGGTCTTTACTTTTGTATTGTAGAAAGGTGAAAAAATAGTTGTCGGAGGTTTTGGGGTAGAGTAGAATGCCTTGGTCAGCAAAAAAATGATATTGATATATTGTATGAAAACTTAGATCGTAATGCTAAAAATCGCGTATCAAATTGTTTTCTATTCTTTAATGTTTTACTGGATCATGGAGTAAGTATTGTTTTGAAAGATAATAATAGTTTGAATGATATATTTGTTGATTTTAAGGAAAATAAGCTGGATGAGGTGGTACACGAAACAACAAATACATCGTATAAACAGTGGCATGATAGATTCCAAGAAATTCATGATGAGGTTACTCGCAAGAGTAGTGATCTTGGTGATGACGTTATTGAAGAATTGTGGTGTTTAGGCCACAATAGAGTGTGTTCTGTGAAGCCTGGTTCAATTTCACAGATTAACTGTGATTACTTGAAAGATATTTTACTCGAAAAAACTCAAGAAATACTCAGAGACCCTTCTGTTCAAATGTACGAAAAAGTATGCGAATGGTATAAAACTGAAGTAAATTCAGACAAACTGAACAATATGGGATGGGCGCCTATAAAAAGAATGTTTAGTTTGTCTAGTCCAACGAAATATTCGACTTTACTGAATAGTTCTGACTTGAAAAAGCTAGTTGTTTGGATGAATAACAAATTTGATTTATCGATAAATCAGAGTGATTCTGATAATAAGATGTGGGCTATCCAAAATAAAGATATTCTAGAGGAAGTAGAGGCTCAAATTTTAGAATCAGAAGTTGATCCTATTTTACTATCAATATTTATATGGTATTTACATAAATTGAAACTTTCAGAGGATGATGAGATGGCGGGTGATATATATACAGTAGACTCAATTATTAAGGAGGGTGGTTTTCTAGGAGAAGAGGCTTTAGCTGGTTTTCTGAATAGTTTAAAACAAAAGAAAAATCTGATTCTCCAAGGGTCGCCAGGGACAGGAAAAACCTGGCTGGCAAAACGATTGGCTTATGCACTGATTGGAGAAAATCATAGCCATAATATGCGCCCTGTCCAGTTTCACCCAAATCTTTCATATGAGGATTTCATTCGAGGATGGAGGCCAACTGGAGGTGAAAGCAGTAGATTGAAAATGGTGGACGGTCCATTTCTGGAAATAGTGACTCAAGCAAAGAATGAACCTAATGAAAAATTTGTGATTGTAATCGAGGAGATTAATCGAGGGAATCCAGCGCAGATATTTGGGGAGATGTTGACATTGCTGGAGGCGGATAAAAGGAGTCCGGACGAGGCGCTTGAGCTCTGTTACAGAAAAAAAGAGGAAGAGGATGAGCGAGTCTATATTCCACCTAATCTCTATGTGATTGGAACCATGAACTTGGCAGACCGCTCATTGGCAATGGTGGACTTTGCACTTCGCCGACGGTTTGCTTTTAAAAATCTGGAGCCAACACTGAACGAACAGTGGAAAAAGTGGTTAACGGATCGCGGTATAGAGCCACAACTGGCAGAAAAAATAAAAAAACGCATTAATGAGTTAAATAAACAGATTGAAGAGGATCCCTCTTTAGGTAAGCAGTACCTTATTGGTCATAGTTTTGTTACCCCAAAAGCTGATGATCAAATAGAGAACGGTTCGGAGTGGTACAGGCAGATCGTGGAGACAGAGATTGCCCCAACATTAGATAATGAATATTGGTTTGATAATCCTGCTCGAGCGAAAACAGCTATAGATGCTCTATCTCTGGAAAATGTAGCATAACTCTGTGGAAGAACCAATAGAAACAGAAAAGATCAATTCGAATCTGATTGGAAAAATTCCTGTGCGCAATCTATGGTTCCTGATGTTCTATGCGCACAAGCTGTTCGAGCATCAGAGCTACGGGAAGTTTTCTACAGATGAGGCTCCTGATGATATTCCAGATCTCTTGGCTGAAATTTTGATATATTTGGTTGAGAAAAGGTTAATGCGCAACCTGACCTATGGATATCAGCATCAAGAGAGAACGCTTTCTCGGATGAGAGGGCGTATCGATCATCTAAAGACAGCAAGAGATTCTCTGCTTTCCAAGGGGAAAATTGCCTGCCGATTTGATGAATTGAGTGTCAATACGCCTCGCAATCAGTATGTGAGAGCTGCACTGGATGCTGTTGCAAAGCGAGTGCAAGACCAAGATTTATCACATCGTTGTCGGAAACTTTCGCATAGTTTGCTGCGGATGGGTGTTGTTGGTGAGAGACCACCCAATAACCAAGTGGTTAGTGAGCGGTTTGGGCATCATGATATAGAAGATAAAGAGATGGTGATGGCTTCACGCCTTGTTTTTAACTTAGCACTACCAACTGAGCGTGAAGGAGACCAGTTTCATCAGCAAGCAGATCGAAGTGAAAAATGGGTGCGCAAACTTTTTGAGAAAGGCATTGCGGGGTTTTATGCGGCAACATTGTCTAGAGATTGGACAGTAAAAGCTGGATCAAGGATTCAGTGGCCAGTTGATCAAAAAACAGAGTTGATTGATAAGATTCTTCCCTCAATGCAAACCGACATCATTCTGGAAAGCAAAAAGCTGAACCAGAAAATTGTGATTGATACAAAGTTTGCGGCGATCACAGCAAAAGGGCACTACAGGGATAGAGGTCTAAAAAGTGGCTATCTTTATCAAATTTATGCTTATTTGAGAACGCAGGAAGAAGATGAAAATCCAAGATCAAGATATGCTACAGGGGTTTTGTTGCATCCATCTATTGGTGAAATGATGGATGAATCTGTAGACATACAGGGACATAAAATTTGTTTTTCTACAGTAGATCTTTCGGCATCAGAACAGGTCATTCGTGATCAGTTGCTTGAGTTGGTTTCGAATATTGAGATGGAAAAAATTTTTAATGCGAGGCTTTAGCTGCTACATAATTAGGGTATGTGAGATATGGAAGAGCAAAGAAGATCTGTGATACTCGATTATGAGTGGCATATTGTGATTTATAAAAATAGTCTTCTTTAATTAAGTTATCTTTTCAAAATAAGGAGTAACCTATGAAAAAACATAAACATAAACATAAACATAAACATAAACATAAACATAAACATAAACATAAACATAAACATAAATATAAACATAAATCCAAGCAATCTATGCCAAAAGATATTATTTCAACTACTCAAGCTTTGCGTATGACGGTGGATAATATTGATAGATTGTTTACACAAAAACATTTGTTGGATGGGGTTTCTACTGGTTTTAAAGATATTGATGCAATTTCTGGTGGATTAAAGTCTGGAGAGTTAATTATTGTTGCAGCACGACCATCTTTAAGCAAGTCATCTTTTGTACTTAATATCGCTGAACATGTTGCCGTTGAAAAAAAGTTGAGTGTTCTAGTATATAGCCCTCAGATAAAAGTAATTAATACCTACAAAAGAATGATATCTTCATTAGGTAAAATTAATAGTAATAAAATTTTCACAGGACAGTTACAAGAGAGTGATTGGGAAAATCTATATAAAGCTGTTAAGTTATTAGATGAGAGCAAACTTTTTATGATTGATAAAGAGTTTATGACTGTAGAGCAGATATATTCAAAAATTATTGAGATGAATAAGATCGAACAACTGGATTTAATTATTCTCGATTCACTGCTGAACATAAGACCTGATAGCGATAGTATATCAATGTATTCTGATGAAAAGTATTCTGAGATACTGAAAACAGTTAAAGAGATGGCGGTAGCGTTGAATATCCCTGTTATCTGTACATCAAAATTATGTCAGGGCTTGGAAAAAAGAGATATGGTTTTTCCAGATGTGTTGGATCTTCCCAGTACGTCAGCATTTATTAAATATACAGACACAATAATGTTGATACACCGAGATGACATTTATAATGAGGATAGTAAGAAAAAAGGAATAGCTGATATATGGATCAGAAATATAAAATCAGGGGGCAGACCGAGTGGCATTGCAAAATTAAAATTTAAAGGTGAATATTTTCGATTCTATAATTTAAAAAAATCTAAATTGAGAGAATAATCCTCCTTTTCCATATAATATCGTTAATTATAATGAAAGGTATTTGACTATACTGTTTTTGCTCATTGCTCAGCAAAAAGTTGGAAATCGACCAGGAAGAATTGAACCAAGAGTCGTTAAACGCCGCCCCAAACCGTTTAAGTTGATGATACCTAGGGAGCAAGCAAGGGAAGAAGTGAGAAAAAATGGGCATCCTAAAAAGCTTAAGTAAGTGCCATTCCACTCTGACCCTAATTATTGTAATTATTGCTTTTATCCATTAAATTGCTGCAGTAATTTATGCGCCTGTGAGTCATCTATTATTTTTACCCCAGCACCACGCGCATACCCCCTAAAGTAATAGTTGGGTTTATGGCCAAGAATTGAGAGGACTTTTTCTCTTGAAACAAATCCTGTCGAATCATTAGCATCAGTAGGGATACCAATGCTCCAGTATGCTTTACCATTACCATAAGTTTCACACTGCCCCTCATGCAAAGACCGTTGATAAGATTTTCCTGTAACTTTGCCAACATGGACTAAGCCCATTTTACCTTCTGTGGTTTTGTATCTTTTCTGATTAATAGAAAGCATATAATACCCCCACAAATCAAGACAACAAAACAAGAGTTCTTATTTCGAACAAGTTAAACTAAACCAACAATTCGGAGTAAAAAATATGAGTAAAAAACGAACCAAATACAGTTCAGCGTTTAAAACCAAATTAGTGCTAGAGCTACTACAAAATGAACAAACTCTGGCTGAGATAGCCAGTAAACATAACATCCTGCCTCAGAACCTACAGAACTGGAAGAAGACCTTTCTGGCTAACGCAGAGATCGCTATGGAGCCTTCTAAGGCTGTGAAAGAGTACAAAGAGGAGCTTGTTAAAGCACAAGAGCAAAATGAACGTCTCACTACGCTGGTCGGCAAAGTCACTGTCGAGAAGGAGTGGCTTGCAAAAAAGCTCGTCAGCTTGGGCTCATCTAAACTAAAGCAGTTAGTTGACCTCAAGCCATCTTCATTACGCAGCTCATCTCCCTCTACTCTATCAGTTAACCATCAATGTCAATTGCTATCAATTAACAGAAGTAGCTTGTATTACAAGCCAAGAGTAAACGGCACCAAACAGAGAATCAAAAATCATATCACCAAAGTATTTGAACAGATTCCCATTTACGGTGAGAAGAAGGTACACCAGCAACTGCTTGAAGATGGCTTTAAAGTGAGCCTAAACACCGTTGCTCGCTATCGCCAAGAGCTAGGCTTAAAAGCGGTATTGGCTGTTAAGCCAATCAACACTACCACACCTATCAAAGAGCACAAGAAATACAGCTATAAGCTGCGAGGAGTTGATATTAGTCATGCTAATCAAGTATGGTCTACTGATATTACTTACATCAAAATTGCAGGCGGCATGGCCTATATGGCAGCCATTATTGATTGGCACTCTAAAGCTGTGCTATCACATAGAATATCCAACACCATGGACTCTCAGTTGGTAATGAGTGTACTCAATGATGCGCTATCAAAATACCCACATCCAGAAGTATTTAATACCGATCAAGGCAGTCAATATACTAGTGAGATACATACACAACAACTCAAGAAGCTCGGTATTACCATCTCCATGGATGGTAAAGGTAGAGCTACAGACAACATCTGCATTGAGCGCTTCTGGCGAAGCGCCAAATGCGAGAGAATCTATCTGAACGAATACGGTTCAATCAGTGAATTAATTACTGATGTGGATGACTACATTGAGTTTTACAATCATCGGAGATTTCATGAGACTTTGGATTACAAAAAGCCTATGAATGTATACAGAAGCAGTATAGAATTTAATCAGCTTAAATTAAAGGCTGCTTAAGAGTGTTCTATATAAGAAATTTTGAAAAGTTGTCAGAGGTTTTGGGGTAGAGTAGCATACCATTTAGGAGAAATAGATGAACACAAGAGAAATAAGAGAAATCGTCTACGCTTTTGCTATCGGTGATGCCTTGGGTTCTGTGTTTGAGTTTCAGTCACCAGCAACAGAGGAGATTGTCGA
>Ga0233437_1006154_pt1 | contig 12478 bp, 21 predicted proteins | sample SI_122_August201_FD_182714 | JGI IMG/M metagenome (GOLD analysis project Ga0233437, IMG submission 182714) | Seawater microbial communities from Saanich Inlet, British Columbia, Canada - SI_122_August2016_200_MG | ecosystem: Environmental > Aquatic > Marine > Inlet | place: Canada: British... | reverse complement strand
CCTTTTCGATTGGTTGGAGGAAAACGATGAACAACACCGACTGCCCAGGGGAGAACGTGATACGGCACAACCTAGTTTGGCTGTGCTGTGATGCAAGGCGAGATACCTGTTCAAGCGTGAACATCATATATATCAACGGTGGGAACCTGGAAATGCACATCTGCCAGAACCCGCACCCGGTGGAGGAGGAGGGATGATGGAAGACCAAAGACCTGCAACACGAGAACATATTAAAACAGTGCAAAGGATTATGTATTTTTTAATAAAGGAATTAGGAGTCAGAGCCATAAGGCATGACGCTTCTAAATTAGAAAGCCCAGAACGTGAAATCTTTGACGAATACACACCAAAGCTCAGAGACACAACTTATGGCAGTGATGAATATAAAGGGTATCTCAAAGAAATGAAGGTAGCCCTTGATCACCATTATGCTGTCAACCGGCATCACCCTGAACATTTTACGCCATTGGTCGCACACATGAATGTTATAAACGAAACATTCGCAATGAATCTCATCGACATCGTTGAAATGCTCTGCGATTGGAAAGCCGCCACACTTCGTCACGCCGACGGCGACATCAGGAAAAGTATCGAAATAAATCAAAAACGATTTGGATATTCAGATGAATTGAAAGCAATCCTTTTAAACACTATTGAGCTTATGGAACAACCACTACCCGCACCACCGGAGGAGGGATGATGGAATGGATCAGCGTCAAGGATCGGTTGCCGGTAGCTCAATGCGTACTAACATTTTCTCCAAGGATAGAACAACCATACCGGCTTGTAGATTGGCAATTTGTTAAGATTTTGAGTGATGCAACCCACTGGCAACCACTACCCGCACCACCAGAGGATGAGGGATGAAGATAATCAAGGTTGAAATTGTACGCTGCAACCAATGCCCTCACTGGTCTATGGGGATATGCACAAAAGAAGGACAACCGATTGGCGGTATGCACTATCCACCTGATTGGTGTCCACTTGAAGATGCCACCGGCTGGGTCAGCGTCAAGGATCGGCTGCCGCCAGAAAACACGAAAGTTTTGATATGGCTAAATAAAAATACCATCGACGGACCAATAGATTTTGACATGATTCAGAGAGAGTCACCATCAGATGGCGGTGGATTGCAGTTTGTGACATATTATATGCACAACGTCACTCACTGGCAACCACTACCAGCACCACCGGAGGAGGGTGAGAGATGAATAACTTGAAAGACTTGGCCGAAAAGGAAAGGCTCTCGGCAATAACTCTAGCGATGATGTTCATTGGCATAAAAGATCCTGTCAATGACCAACGATCTGAGCTTGTTGAAAAGATGATAGACAGCATAATAGCGGCAGCAGTGTTAAGCCTTACAAAACTGGAGGATGAGGGATGAAAGTGTCATGGCCCAAAGGAACAAAATGGCCCGATAAAACAGTCGGGAAAAAGGCTACAAACATTTACAATATATATGAACCGATGCACTGCAATTATTGTAGCGCCGACTGCTCTATGGATTATCGAAGGAAGATGGTTTTCATAGACGGAGGAGATGGTGGACCGGCTTACATGGTGACAATATGTCCAGAGTGCGAGAAGAAGATAGCACCGGAGGAGGAGAGACGATGAAACCAAAATGGCCAGACTATGGTGAAATGGTAATTGTCAAAGTATTAGTCCCTGTCGATTATGACGCACCGCACGACTTTTGGGATTGTCATGGAATGGAACTCACTGGTGCTGGTATCAGATTTGAGGATGATTTCAAAGGTGGATCACGTTGGGATGTCTGGGTATGCCCTCTTTTAGAAGATCTCCACGATAAGGACATCCTGGGATGGGAGTATTTACCGGAGATTACCTCTGCAACTCCCTGAGAGCGTTCTCTCTCTGCCGTTCAAACTCCCTGTATTCCGGTAACTGCTCGGCCTTTTCCTTACCGTACCTGTCCTCTAGCTGGAACATCATCTGTCTCCAGCGGGCGTACATGCCTCCCGCCAGGGTGCAGAGAACGGCTGTAGCTGATATGATTACAGGGAGTTTCATTGGAACCACCAGAAGCAAAAAGTAACGCTTTCCCTTCCATACCCAGGGCGATCCATCAATGCGGTTCTCCATCCTCTCACTTTAACAAGATGCGCTTTATTTTCCCTTAACCGCTTCTGCCATACAAATGAGAACAGTCGTTTCATTTCACTTCCTCGCCCCTGTCCTTCAACTCAGGTATGTAGGTGCTTTTTTCCACACCTTGCCGGATGAATATCACAGATGCTGCACCAAAACCAGCCGTGATTAATCCTGTCAATCCGAGACTTCCTTCAAGGTATGCTCCGATAGCTGTCAAGAAAGCTGCCACGGCTGTCCATACTGCCTTTTGCCGATACCAAGGGATCAGTTCATTTATGCCTTTTGGATTATCCATTGATCTCCTCCTCGTGCGGAAAGAATATGCTCACCATCAAGTCAATCAACGGGTCAACCACCATCAATACCTGGGCAAGCAGTTTATCAAGGTCTGGCCCTGAGATGCCTGTTAGACCCCTTACGATTGATTTAACGAACTCTTTCGCCATAGCTTTCTTCTCTGCCGATGAATCAGGCACCCCATCAAATGCCTTTTCAATTATCTCGAGCATCCCCGGCAATTCTGCTATCACTTTTATAACGAGCATGATCCAGTTCATATCATTTCCTCCCGAATAGTTTTTTGAACCACTTAACTAGTGTGGATACCTTGACGCTCACCTCATACCGCACATGACCTTTCCTCTGATCCCGATCCTTCCATCCCTTGTCGGGCTCGTACTCCGAATATTCCCTCCATGGATCACGTTCCATCACGCATCCTTCCCAGAACCAAGGATAAAACACGCAATATGACGCCCAGTACCCTTTCCAGGTTCCCCGTCCTCTATTGAAATCCACTTTACATCCCCAAGATTTCGTATATCCTTAACGCCTATCACTTCCGTCATCATCAGCACCCATTTATCCACAGGGTATACAATAACAACTCGTTTTCCTTTTTTATTTTCTTCGATTGCCTTGCGCATCCATGCAGTTGGCCCCTTCTTCTTTGGTTTCTTGTCATTCGGCCCTTGGTGCATTATCGAACCAAACGGAGGATTCACATAGTTGCTTTCACCCCACTCACAAGTTAAACCATCAAACCCTTCTGGGATTGGGTACGGACATGGATCAAAATCGAAATGGAACTCTGCGTCAAGCTCTGCATAAAGCTCTGGAGGTGTAAGCCAATAATGTTTTCCATAAACTCCATTACCCTTGTGAAACTTATTCTGTGTTGGTTGGAGTTGACTTTGGTGATCAATTCTCTGAACTGGGAACAATGGGAGGATCGCTTGTCTCATTTCGCCACCTCCGCTAACAACCCCAACTCTTTATTCGTCACGGCAAATTCCCCAAAATACCTTTTTGCCGCTGAATCATACGCCCTGCCAGCTTCGTACTTTGTTCCAAATGTGCCTAGATATAACAATCGGCCCTTCCTTGTTATCCGAGCTTGGTATTTTTTACCTTGCTTCTTAACGCCTTTTATGCCGGATTTATTGTTTTTTAAAAGTCCAACATTTAAATTATTCTCGTAATGCGTGACGAGCCTTAAATTTTCAAGACGGTTGTCTAACCGATCCCTGTTTATATGGTCTACTTCAAAACCATTCGGCTTATCACCAAATAGGAGGTTGTGCATGCGAGTTTTGCTTTTTCTGGTAGCAGCGTACCCGTCTTGTAATCCCCATCGGTATTTTTCCACCATGCTATAATTTTCAGCATCAATGATCGTTTCTGCACGTTTGTTCCCTTGCATATCACACAAGAAGATTGCAACAATATCGCCTCTTCGCTCAATCTCATTTTGATCGTATCGTGTCCTGTAAACCTTGCCCTTGCTGCGCATCTGGGAATAATGTTTCGTACAATACCCTAATGAATCATGTATCCCACTACACCCTGCAACCGTACACACTCTTTCAATAACTTCTGGAAGAGAATGAGAACCATATTTTAGAACACGCCGGTAATGTTTATTGCAATGCCCTTTTGCGGAGTGTTCTCGTTCACACCCCTCAACCTTGCAACCCTTTTCTACCACTATTGGAAGAGACGTATCCCCATGTCTGGCAACACGCTGATAATGCTTCCCACAGTATCCATGCGCATTGTGCGGGTTGTTGCATCCATCGACTTGACAAATTCTTGCTGGTTTTGATACATTGGCTTTAGCCATGATACTTACCTCCTTCAAAGGTAGTTGATTGGTGAGAGCCAGTAAGGGACCGATATCCTTTATTGGCTCGTTAATTTGTAACATGTTCAGCATGATATGTCAACCCATTTTCATTATTTCACTCATCTCAGCACAACGCCTTGGCGTTTGCTCTGCCCACTTGCTAGACATCATCTCGTTTGCAGCCCGTTCAAAGTCCCCTGCCGCTATCGCCCCAAGCATACGCTTGAACTTCAGAACACCCATGTAGCCTAATTGGAAAACCATCTCAGTCAAAATATCCTCACGGGCTTGATTACACTTCTCCCTGACCTCTAACGGGAGAAGATCAATGCGGTGCCTGGCGGAACCGATGTCAGACTCAAGCATCATCTCTGCTTCTTCAGCTGAAATCCCCCGTCCTGTAAGATTCCTACCAAAACCTATTGTCGTGTGTCCGGTTGTGTCCTGGTATGGGAATAGCCTCCTGCCCTCGTGGCGTTTTATCCTGTCTTTAAGCGTTTCCATGTTTGGCCTATGCCTAGGTATGGGTTTATGCCTTATCGTTGATCCTTGGGGTAGTTTTCCTTGCCCCTCGCATGCTGCTCAGCCATGCCAGTTGCAAGGGCTGCTTTCATGTCGGCAATGTCGGTTTTTAACTCGTGGAGTAGGTCAGAGACTTTGAGCTCAATGGGGTTAAGCATCACCAGATCCTTATGATTGCGGGTTTACGATCTCAAACTTTGGTGAGTCAAAGCTCACGGTTATTGTTCTCAAGTGGTTGACCTGGTACGTTGCGCTCCAGTGAAGATAGTAGGTGCCTGGTGCAGCGTTCTCGGAAATGTTTACAGGGATCTGTTTACTGTAAGTGCCTAACGGCATGTTGCTCCCCTTGATCGGTGCCAGGGTTAAAACAAATCCGTCTATTAATTGTCGGGTGACTGCCAGGCACGGGTAGGTATGAGTTTTGGTGAGATTGACTTCGTAGATCAGATCCTCACCTGTTGTTACGATGCCATCTTTGTTGACTATTTCAATGCTGTTTATTGTAATCGGGGTGTAGGGCCAGAAGAGCAGGAACGTAACATAGATATACAGGGTGGCAGCCATAGTAATTAGGATTTTGCCTTTCCATCCTTCGCCTTTCAACTTTTTCATTAAGTTTTTCATGGTATGATCACCTCCCCTGTGTTTTTATCATCTTCATAAATGGGGTGTTTATGCTTGAATAGCATTTTTATGTCCCTGTCCAGCTTCGGGTATCGCTCGGTGCACATAACCTTGTCCTGCTTGCAACCGAGCTTCGTAGTCACACCCTTGATCCAACCCTTGACCATCCACACCATCACGCCCATTAACACTGTCGTTATTCCCCACAAGACTTTTACAGTAATGTGAGCGTCTATCATTATTCCAGGATCAGCCATTACGTCACCATAGCAGTATAGATTAACGCCGCAATTACAATTCCGATTCCAGCCAGCATAATCCACGCATCAAAGTCCATTAGGTATTCGGAGTCACACCAATCATCCGCTCGATCTTGTCTACCCTATCCCTGAGAGCCGGTACTGAATGAGGTGGGGTGTGGGGTTGGTCCAGGTCTTGTTTAGCCTGCTTCTTCGCATTGTACTCTTCTGGATCATATGTATGAGCCATGATTATACCTCCGGCCATGACGGTACGTTATTAAAAAATGCAAACTCCCCATGATGATCTTTAGCAGCGTTATTGTAGGCAATGGCTGCGTCCGTTGGAGACGAAAAACTGCCAATATTATATCTTACCCCATTTTTCATTATCCTTGCCCTCCATCTTTTTCCATCAGCATAAACACCTTTTAAATTCCTTCGAGATGGGCCTGTGTTGCATACGTTTTCTGAAGCCGTGCATTCCCTCAGATTACACTTTCTATTATCAAGACCGTTCCCATTTATATGGTCAACTGTAGTTGATGATGATAATACAAGACGATGGAGATATACCTTTGGCTTCATCCTTGCGGCTGAGATAACGTAGTTTTGTCCACTAGGCTTTCTTATCATATGCCATTTGAACCCAATAACCTTTTCATAATCTTCAGCGTCTATTATGGCTTTCCCCGTCATAAAACCTTCCCTATCGAAAAGGGTTATTTCGCACATATCCCCCTTGAGTATGAAATCGTTTGGGTCTTTTTGACTCCTTGTTGGGTTGCTAGATATTTCACCGTGCCTTCTATGCTCATAATAGTGGCGGCTACAATACCCATTTCCATAATGTTTTTCGTGGCACCCTTCCACTTGACAGGTTCTGGCTGATTTTGCTATATTGGATTTAGCCATGACGCTCATCTCCTTGTTAGATGGGTTATTGGTTAGAGCCAATAAGGGACCGATATCCTTTATTGGCTCATTAATTTGTAGCATATTCATATACATAAGTCAACCGTTCATTATACCGATGGCCAATTCGCTTCTACCGCCAGGGCATCGTCTATGGTTGCTGCCACTTCAACCAGATCCTCGCAACGATTACTCTCGGTGATTACGAGGGCTATATACGCTGTCATTGCGTCACCTGTGGCGGAAGGGTACAAACCATTAGCACAGTTGTTTTGGAACCACTGCGGATATCCTGCAACGTCCTCGATCTGAGTCTTGGCCCCTGCCCTGACTGACTCCAGCTTGCGTGTCCGTTGATTACCCGTGAGGTCGTGTGAGTCGGTGAAAGGAACTTTCGCAATCACCTCTTCAGCCACCCACGTTCCCCCATTAGCAAGACAGGTTTCCTCGGTGTCGTGTTCAGCGATTGAACAGTAGGCGGTGTTGGTGTGGTTGACTGCCCAAGCGGTGAACTTCTCCAGCTCCGTATCACCCTCAGCGTCTTGGTATCTGGCACCCTCATACATCTGCTTTAACACTTCTATCTGGTACTCAGCATCCCTCGCATTGCAGTAATCGTTCAGTGCCTGCCCCACAAGAACAGGGGTTGATACGGTGTGTAAGCAAGTATCTCCGTCAGCCGTGAGGGTGATAAACACAAACTGCCACTTGTCATTAACAGGCTTCGTTCCGTTGATTTCCATTGTTTATCTCCATATAGAATTGCTGCCATTTTTTACGGTTAAAATTTGCTTTTGAATTGCATGAAGCGCAAAGGCAAATAAGGTTTGAAAGCTCGCAATCTTTTTTAATGTAGTTTATATGGTGAACTGTCAGGATATTTGATTTTCCATTACAACCTGGATTCTGGCATTTATAACCATCCCTGTCCTTCACCACATCTTTGAAGTCCGGCGTGAACTCGCTGCAATATGGCTCATTGCAAATACCACCACGCCATGAAGGATTACCTTCACCCATGTTTATCAGACTTTTTTTAAGTCGCTGTTCTTCAGTCAGATTTAATGGAACCCCCTTTTTTGCCTTGCTAACATTCTGGCAATGTTCTGGGCTAAGTTCACGCCCTGTCAGCTTGGCGGTAATCTTTTCAGCCATTTCGGGAATCTGCATCGGGTAAGGTGTGTTCTTTAGGTTATGACCGTTTATGAACTTCCTTGGCCTTCCCTGCGACCCATACTTTTCAAACAGTTCCCCACACCCACAACCGCACTGAATCATAACTTGCTCGATTTTCCGCTTTGGATTCGGTGGATGTAACCTTGCATAATGCCCATGAACAAACCTGTTCTTGACTTCTGCACCGCAACCGCATTCACAATGTTTTATTTGTTTTTCCATGCTGTACTATATCATGCAACCTTGTGAAAAGTCAAGCATTAGCTTACTTGTGCGCCTATTATTTTGAGTGTTACCGCTGTCACCGTACCCGTTTCATCAATATATATGTCACCGCTTGAATCGCACTTTTGTCGGCCTGTCCCTTTCCCTGCATTTGTGCCATCCACATTAACAACCACACCACCTATAACCTTGCTTGAGGATTCATACAGTTCAAGTTTGTCCGTGGCTCCTGTACCTGTTGCTGTGGCGTTTACATATACGGCTTTCACTCCTTTGGGAACTTTACCTTCGCTCTGAGACTCAAGATTGATTGCCAAATCTGCTATGGCGTCATTGTTGTAATCCGTAAGTGTAACAGCGGATTCAAAATCTATTATCTCGTTTGTCGGGGCTACGAAATTTCCTGAACCGAGCGATGAGCCGAAGGAAAGTTGCGGCTGGGAGATGTATGTTGTGCTTGCACCAGTTTTAGCACTAAATCCAACTTGAAATCTAGTTGTGGCTGCTGCAATAGTTTTAGTAATTTCAAGCCACTCCCACCCAGTGCCAGTATTCGCAGTCTCTGAAGTATCAACGGAGTCAGTTATCTTCACCTCCATTGAATCCGCAACGCTACATTTAACCCATGCTCCAAAAGTAACTGTTCTCCCTGCAAATCTTGTATACCATTCAGGTAAATCTCTGGTTGCGCTTAATGGGGAGATTAAAGCCTGAGTAGCTGCGGTTGTAGTCATTTTAAGAGAATAAAAAGAACCATCGTGTGTTAAAGTCCCACCATCATTATGTTGCCGAAATATATCTACTGAGGTATCTTTCCACCAAGAATCCGGCCCAGCGGACGTGGTGCTCACGATGCCGGGGGTGACTTCGTGGAGTCTTACATTTCTTATTTCTATATTAGCACCACCAAAATTCGTATTAGCTTTAAAATAAACGAAAGCGTAACTACTGTTTAATAATTGTTCATAGACATACGTATGAGTAACCCAAGATGTTGTAGTCGTATATCTTTGTAATCTCCCTATGACATTAGTTTGGTCATAATAACCAGCATCTATTGATCCACTTGCTTGAGTCCCATCTTTCACATCCATAGATACTTCGTATAATTTCCCAGCAGTAAGAGAAAATGTCCCTGCGCCTAATCTTAGATCCCAACTTATACCAGTAGATCCCCATTCATAATGGTCTGTATCAAAAACTAAAGTTCCATTTTTAATCCAATCCGCCGTATCATCATCTTGACAATCATCTTCTGCTAATGCAATCCCATCATTATTTGCAGGCACAGTCCCAGCAGTAGTATACAAATCCTCACTATTCGACCAAACGCCGAATCCACTGTTCCCAAGCAAATTCTCACTAGACTTAACTCTAGCATCATGCACAATATGCCAGTTGCTACCATCGCAATCAATCGTGATAGCCTCGTTCTGGCCTATGCACTGCTTCGGTAATCCACCCACTGTTTCACTTCCATTACCATCAACCGTGACCAATGCAGCGTTGATGTTGGCGATGGTGTACCTCTTGTTCGCTCCTGCGGTTGCAGCCGCCAGTAAAGTGATCGTGAAAGCGGTTGTGGCGTGGTTGCCATAAATCACACTGTCTGTTATCAGCGAAGTGTAGGTCGTAGTGACCGTGGTAGCACCTGACACCGCTGCTCGTAGGTTTGCAGGGGTGACGGCTCTTGCGGTATCGGTCCCGGTCTTGGATTCATCGTCTGTTGCGAGTTCAAGGACACCTTTTGCCGTTGCCGTCCCAGCGTCACAGTTAGACAATGTACCACTGGCTGGGGTGCCGAGGATGGGGGTGACAAGAGTGGGAGATGTGGCACGAACTGGTGAACCCGTGCCAGTAGCCGGTACACCCTCAATTCCGCTTGCTGTGAAAATGGCTATATCATCATCAGCCGCAGTTGCGTCATCAACTTCCAGGAGGTTATTGTCCGCTATGCCAATCGTTTGTTCGGCTAATACGTTCGTCCCGATTGCAAGGCCCAAAGCTGTCCGTGCATCTGAAGCATTCGCCGATCCCGTCCCCCCCTGGTCTACGGCCAGAGTCCCGGTGCTGACCAGTTTCTTGTCACCATCCGTGAACACGGGTTTAGATGCTGTCAGATCAGAGATCACAAGGCTGCCAGTTGAACCCAATATCCATCTTTTATCCCCGGCATACGGACTCACGCCACCGCCTGAGTCTGGCTTAACCACATCAGGTGAACTCTCAGCCGCACCACTAGAAGCGTCCAGCCTATGGATATAATAGACGCCGGTACTGAGTACCGTCATACACCTATCACCATCGTTCAGGTTATCCGCATCATACTCGTCAAGCGATCCCGAAGCACCACCCGTTAATGCCGTTCTGCCGTATGTTTTAGCTGCCATTACACGCTCTCCTCAAAAGTAAAACCAACTTGACTATGATCCGGGTAATCGTGCGACCCTGAGAACCCTTCCATCGTGCCAAAACAACACCACTGCATGTCCAGAATGTCCTCTGCTATGAGTGCCGCCATCGGCGTTTGACCATAAAACTTCACGATGTCATATATGTTATAAAAATCCGTTGCTCTGTCTGTCAGAATCGTAACCCCGAATTTTCGCACTATACCCCGTGGATCAACATATTTTGCGCCATTGCTTAATTGCTCAACTGTCGAATAATCAATAATCCCTTCTGATATGCCGTATTTCGGATTCCTGAAATCAACTGCAAGCCCCGCCTTAACCACCCCCGCCTGAACTGTTGTGGCTGTTGTGGTCAATTCGATCTCAGCCGTGTGACTTGTTGCCTGTGTCGTGTATTCAAGCCACAGGCGATTATAAGTCCGAGTACCAGCAAGGGTGAAGACTGTTGTTGAAATAGTCCCACCACCATTGTTTTTCATAACTACTGTGGCAGAAGTTGCATTTGTATTGAACAAGGCAATGGAGTTTGAACTGGCACCAATAGCCACCGTCACCGTGGCCACCTGAACGCTGTCTGCCGCTTTCCACAACTTCCCCGGTTTATCATCAAATAAATTCGCCACCGGGAAGGCTCCGTTCTCAGACGTTGCGCTTGACCCAGAAACTGTCTGTGTTTCAGGATAGATTATTTTCATGATGTCACCGTTCCTTCGCCTGATATGATGGCCTTTGGTACTCCGCTGAACAATTCATATGATATGTTCCTGGCTCGAAATGAAAAGCTCACGTCCCGCTTTGTGCTTGTGTCCGTCCCGGAAATGGCTTCTCCTGGCACGGGAAGGCTCGATTCAATAGGCAGGGGTGCTGTGATTTGCTGCTTGTGATACAGCGCCGAAATGGACAACAAAGACGCCGCCACATCTGCTCGGACATCCTCGTATGCATCAAGCGACAATTCACTACCATAAGGATATGAAGTTAGATATGTTTCCTCATAATCCGCATCCCGAATAAATCGACCTACGGTTTCATTGGCTGCCGATCTCTCCCGCCATGCTCCGGTGAGTTTTGCTAATGGTGCCTGATCCACATAAGACGCCGGGAAGTAGTCGTACTCCGTAACCGTCCTGGTTCCGTTGTCCTCATCCATGTCAATCAGATATAAAACACTAGTTTTTATGTAAAACATATGCGTGTGATATGCGGAAACTTGCGAGAGGAAATCAATCAACTTTGTCTGTGACTCAGCCCAATAATTAATCTTCGGGGATGGGGATTCAGCTTTTGTGGTATCCAAAGACATGGGCAATAACGCCGCCGAGCAAGCCCAGGAGAATATAGTTGCGAGTGTGGTCTGGCTTCCGGTTCCACAGATCGTCACCTCACCCACGGCAATAACGGACAGGCTGAAAGTATTATCCCCGTTATCCGTTACATTGGCATCTATGTTCACGCCATCGTCATAAACGTGCCACCCATCTGCCGCACCTTTGGTGCCGGTGATGTAACCGGTGTGATACGTTGGTTCTCCCCCAACATCAGGCAATCGGACACATTTCCCGTGGTTCACAATCCCCAAAGCTCGCGGGATAGTGATGGTGCCGGAGTGCGCCGTGATCTCAGTCCCGGCGAATGTCTCGGCGTTATATGTCGCTGTGATTATAAATTCATCACCAGTTCCGGCGGTTTGCGCCGGGAGAGTGTAGGTTGCATCGTAATTCGTTGAACCAGAGATTGCTATACTATCGCCTTCTTTATAACCGTGAGAAGGACAAGGGATGCCCACCAGGCCGCCGCCTTCATCAACTGCCGCTGCATTGCTCAAGTTCTGCTCGGCGCTTGCGTAGCCGGTTGTCTCTGATAACAGATCCGCTTCATACTCAGGCCCGTAAGTATCATATCCCACGCTGTGTCGGTCAAAACTCGTCCGGTGTGCCGTACCCTCAAAAAGCACTTCTTTGTTTGCTTCGGTATCAGGCGTGTAATAGATCGCCACGGCGAACGATTGTGACGGCGGCCAAATATCCGCTTGATCGAACACATCCTGAGACAAACTGAAGTTCCCAAACTGAAGTTCACAATACCCACCATACGACTGAGCCAACCGATACTGCGGGGAA
>Ga0233437_1006144_pt1 | contig 12500 bp, 10 predicted proteins | sample SI_122_August201_FD_182714 | JGI IMG/M metagenome (GOLD analysis project Ga0233437, IMG submission 182714) | Seawater microbial communities from Saanich Inlet, British Columbia, Canada - SI_122_August2016_200_MG | ecosystem: Environmental > Aquatic > Marine > Inlet | place: Canada: British... | reverse complement strand
ATCTAATCTTGATACTAATCCCGAGGCAAGTTCACTCAATCTTTCTAAATCACTTATAGAGCAAACCTCCACAGGTGTATGAGTATATCTTGCTGGATAACCTAGCTCTATTGCGGCTACTCCCTCATTTTCTAGTTGTAGATAAGCAGAATCTGTCAATATTCCTAAACCAGCAAAGTATTGGATATCAATTTTATCGTCTTTTGCTGTCTTTTCTGCTAACTCTACTAATCCAGCATGTGGCAGAGTTCCATTAAGAGTTCCTCTACCATGGAAAGAATACATTCCTATACAAGGACCAAGCCCAACTTTATCTTCATATCTAACCTTCAAATCAGGTGTATCGCCTGCAAGCATAACATCTAAACATATTGCAACATCTGGCTTTATCGTTCTTGCAGCCATCATTGCACCACGAAGGTTAAATTCTTCCCATGCCGTGCCCACGATAAACACATCCGCTTTCGGTTTGTTTTCTTTTAATATTGAAGCGATTTTAACTAAAGCAGCGCACCCTCCTCTATCATCTGCGGCAGTTCCACAGATTAAATCTCCCATCAATTTATCAAATTTAGGTTTATATACAACAGGACACCCGATTTCTATTCCATTTTCTCTAACCTGTTTTGCACTCGATGCACCAATATCCAAATGCAATTTTGTTACAAAATCAACTTTATATTTTTCTTCAGGTGATGTAGCATGATGGGATTTCATTCCTATTACCCCATTCACATAATTCCCTGTCTTTGTTCTAATAGAAACATCTAAACCCGGCAGCACTTTTTCGGGAATGCCTCCTAATCTATCCACTTGGATAAACCCATCATCTTCTATCTTTCTCACTATAAAGCCAAGCTGATCTATATGTGCATAGATCATAACTTTTAACGCATCTTTCTCGCTGCCTTCAATCTTAGTTATAACATTACCAATTTTATCTATTCTTGTAGAATCCACATATTCTTTTATTTCATCAATTAAAGCATATGCCATTTCACTTTCATACCCTGATAGTGCTGGCGTTAACATAAATCTTTTTAAAACCTTTAGTAAATCCATTTTTACCTCCAAAGCTATAAAATCTCTCTAACCATTTTTGCCATTTCATGCCCTATCCTTTTATGATCTTCTGGTTCCATATGAACACAGTCAATAGATGGCTTTCCAAACTTTGCAGTTTTGAAAAATTCGCATTCATTTTTCTTCGCTATTTCTATATACTTCTCAGCTAATTCTCGACTCTTTTTTGTCGATACATCATCAAAAACAGTTCCTAGAATTGTTTGATCCCATTTTGTTCCAAGTTCAATAGGGCTACATATCAAAATTTTAGGGCAATCTCCATCTCGACCACAGTTAGCTTTTTTTACATACTGCACAAGCAAATCCATTCCCCAAGCGACATCCCAGCTCGACATGTTAAATCTACTTTTCAAATCGTTTGTACCAAGCATTAAAATAACAAGATCTAGTGGAGCATTCATTTCAAGCGTTATAGGAAATCCCTCTTTACCGTTCCTGCCCTCTTCAATGAAATCTTCAAACACTGTCGTTCTTCCGTTAAGAGCATTTTCATAGATATGATAATCATCTCCAAGCTCATTTTTCATAACACCTGGCCACCTATTATCAAATTCATATCTTCCAAATGTCTCTGGGATACATCCCCATGTATTCGAATCACCATAACACAAGATATTCACCATATTAGTATGCTCCTTCATTTAAATTTAGCTTAATCTTAAATTTATATTTTTTAACTTTTAAAACGCTTTTAATAACCATTGCATTTAATAATGATATGCTATAAAATGAAGTATACTGTCACCTATAGTGCTGCTTTTAAGACATTTCGCATCATTTAGTTGCATTTATAACGTTATTTAATGTTGTTTGTTCATTTGCAGAACATTTTATTTCATTTTATATCACGGTTTCAGTATACCAATTATCTAAGATATTTGTCAACGGTTATACATATAATCATAGTCTAAACCAATTTTTAGGAGATAAATATGCAAAACAAAGTAGCAATTTTTGACTTTGATGGTACCTTGTTTTTTGATACCTTTAATCTGAACAAATATGCTATGAATAAAGCATTGGAAAAGCATAATCTCCACGCACTGTCAGAAGGTGAGCTTATACAAACTGTTGGTGATACTTTGTCTGATATTGTTAAGCGTCTTTTAAAGACTGATGAAGCTCAGGTAGTCAATGATTTTTGTAAACAAATACTTTTATATGCCGTCGAATATATTAATGAATACGCAAGTTTTAAACCAGCGGTTATCGAAATGATTAAAAAGCTTTATGCTAATAGAATTAAAGTATGTATATGCTCTAATGGAGCAAAGCAATATATTTATGCAATACTTAAGCGTTTCAATCTAGTCGAATATTTTGAAACCATTTGGTATGCTAAAACTGGTATATCAAAAAGCGATGCTGTAAAATTGATAAAGCAAAAATATAATGTTAATAAGTGTTTTATGATTGGAGATCGAGAAGAGGATATACTTGCTGGCAAGGCGAATGATTGCATCACTATTGGCATTGTAGGAGATTATGATGACTTCAGCGTTAAAGGAGCTGAAAATTTTGATATCTCAGATGCTGACTATTTAACAATATCTCACAAAAATGTTTTAACTATAATATTAAATGAGTATAAATAAATTATTGTTAGTACTCATCTTAATTCTTAGATTATATTGATGGACTTATTGCAAGAAAATTCAATCAATAAACCGAGCTTTGGAAGTCTCTGAATCCTATTGTAGATATATTCTTCTATATTTTTTCTGCTTACTTTATTTATAAGCTTATATCCAGCATATCTTGCACCATACAGATTTCTTATGATTGCATTTTTCATATTGTTCAGGATGTCGTTTTCTGTGTCTGCCATATTGGACAAAGAGTCGATTATGATGTATACTTCTTAAGACTAAATAGCGTGTTGGTGTATTTTCTGATTTCCTATCTATTTTTTTTAATTAGCGGGGTCAATGTAGTTGCACCCCTTTGCTTAATTTGCAAAACAAAAACAAGAAAATAAACAGTGTAACAAATTATAATATTATAAGAAAATTAATGGAGAGTTGAATTCTTATTGATTGCTCCATATTTTTAATTACTGGTTTTTATATATTAAAAAATTTAATTTTTGCTTATTATACTAATCAATTATTGTTGTTCATATAGTAGTATATTGTTCCATCAACCGAATGCTGGATTGCTGTATCAAGTAATATTAATTTGGTAATTACCTTATTATTCTAGTGACCATTCCATGGTCTCCTAATCGATAATATTGTATTATCATTTTTAACATCTGAATATCTTGATGTAAACATTATCAAAGAGGATAAATGTCACAGGTATGTCACGAGAGAAACAGAAACATATAGAAAGATATAGAAGGTTATGTAACAAACGCGCACGGTTTTGCCCATAAACGCGAGGAATACGCGCTAAAATAGAAAGATACAGAAAGAAATAGAAACATACTAACTTAATTGAGGGCCGTGTGGATTAACCTCCATGTGAGTTCGATTCTCATCCCTCGCACCATAACGCTATTAAGGACGGAAAAAACCTTGTTTTGAGCTAAAAAAAGCACATTCGAGCTTCGAATGTGCTTTTATCGTACTATATTTTCTGCTCATTATCAAATTCAGAGGATAGATTATTAAAATGATCTTGGAATTTAAATTTTATTTTAATTGATTTATCTCGATAAATGGATATCCCATCAATTAAATGCACAATCACGCTGCGAGATAATTGTGTGATTTCACCAAGAACAAGAAACTCCTGAATTAAGCTGTTTTTTATATTTTGACTTTCCGTATTGCTAATCTGTTTTAGAATATTTCCTTTCTTAAAAGCTAATGATCTTTCTTTGTTTTTAAAACTATTTGTCATATATAGATATTCTTGTTCTTGTAGAATATTCGCAATAAAATCCTTATGTGCTTCATTTTGAAGATTCTGTGATTTCTTTGATTCCCTTTGAATTCCATCATATTGCGATTCGAGTTTTTGGACAGTGTCGTTTAGTGAATCATTGGAAGATACTTTATGCTTTAATATATCTATGTTATTGTACGCTCTAATTTGAAATTGTATTGCGCTTAGCACAACGGCTTTAATGACATCTTCATTTATAAAGTGACTACTACATTTTGCTTTACCATGTTTTTTGTAATTGGAACATAGGTAGTTGCAATACTGCTTGTCATTCTTAATTGTAATATTTCTGACCAAAGAACAACCGCAATCAGCACAATAGATATACCCAGAAAAAATCGATGGTTTAACTAACGTACTTACAGGTTTAGTATCTTTTGATAATAGCTCTTGAGCCAAAACAAAGATATCTTTTGAAACCAATGCTTCATGTGTATCTGGTACAACAATCCACTGTTCTTTTGGTAGAGGAGTTCTCTTTTTAACTTTATGACTATAAGATGTCGTCATACCTTGAACCAAGTCACCAGTATATAATGGATTCTTTAAAACTTTGTGCACTTTACTCCCTGTCCATAGTTTATATGTGTCAATATTTGATGATTTAGGCAGCTTTCTTTGTCCTGAGTCAACAAAATGGCCAATTGGACTAAGTATGCCTAGCTGATTAAAGTGCTCTGCAATATCGTTCATACTACAACCTTTGATAAACATGCTAAAAGTACTTTTGACATGCTCAGCAACAGTATTGTCTAAAACGAGCCTGCTTTTATCTTCTGTATGCCGCATATAACCATAAGGCACATGCACACCGACAAATTTTCCAGCCTTTCGTTTGGCCTGTAAACTTGCTCTTGTTTTTTTTGAGATATCAATTGCATATTGTTCGTTAATCAAGCTTAAGAAGGGTATCTCAAGTCCAATCATCTTTTTGGGATCTTTGTGGCTGTCGATATTTTGCATGATTGATATAAATCGAACGCCTAATGATGGAAAAACACGCTCTAAATAATTACCAACTGATAAATACTCACGACCAAGGCGAGATAAGTCTTTTACGATAATGCAATTAATCCTTCCAACCTTCATATCAGTCATTAAACGTTTGAAATTTGGTCTATTAAAATTCGTACCAGTATAACCATCGTCTATATATATATCATATATATGGATATCAGGATGTTTTGCAAGATGGTTTCGTATGTATAATTCTTGATTGATTACGCTATCGCTGATATAATCTTTGTCCTTATCATCCTGTGATAATCGTATATATATGGCAGTATGCCATGACTTATTATTTTGTTGGTATACATCACTAATCAAGATCGAAATTACCTTTCATGATATTTTGATTTTCTTCAATAACTTTTAAGAGCTTTGCGAATTCATCATGATAATTGAATTTTATTCTTACTGTCTTATCTCTACCGATATAAATAGTATCAACCAAAGCTAAGAGCATGGGACGTGTTAAATCCGTATGATAATAATGTTCAGCATATCTTTTTATCCAAGTAATATCTTTGGGCTGCATATCCATTAGAAGAGACTTCTTCTGCTTAAGGTCATCAATCGCATTCTCAAGTGAATTGATTTCTCCATCATATTTCTCTTTCATGAATGTATATTCTTTGTTTGATAGCCTTTTTGACTTCCAATCTTCATATATGTCGACTTTTAATTTGCACTTGGAATCTATTGTCCTTTGATTAATTGAAATCATGAGATTATACTTGGTGATCTGACTTAAGTTTGCTGGCTCTGTACAGATTTTGTTTAAGACATTGCTAAGGTTCGCAACCGCATATATTTGTGACTTAACAGCTTGAAAAACAATTTCCTTTAATTTGTCAAGATTTATTGCATGTGGATGAGGACATTTTTCCTTTGAAATATCACAATATGTTCTACACTTGTAATAGACATAAGTTTTTCTCTCTGTTCTCTTTGGTGTTCTTGACATACCTCGGTTGCAGTCTGTACATCTTAAGAACCCAGAAAACAAATAGGGAGCATCGTGATGCCTTGGCGTATAGGAACATTTCGCAAATCTGGACTGCACATGGCTGAAATCTTCGAAAGAGATTATGGCTTCATGTGTATTTTCAGCCGTTATGCGTTTGGATTCCGGAAGTAGAACTCTTTTGCTCGATCTGTAGTCTGTGGTTATATGTTTTTTTTGCTCTAATATTCCAATGTATGCTTTATTCTTTAGTATTTTTCTTACCGTACTTGGTGACCACAAAGGGGTACAGTTAACATTGTATGATTTATAGTCACCTATCTGTACGCGATACTCGGTTGGAGAAGTGATTACAAAGTTATTAAGATGCTGAGCGATTTTTACAACGCCATATCCATCCAAGCACAGTTTATATATTGTTTTAACATTGTCAACTACTTGCGAATCAATAATCAAATGATGCCTATCATTTGGATCTTTTCTATATCCATAGGGAGCAAAAGCTGAAAGTAGTTTTCCATCTCTGCGCATGCTATCAAAAGTTGCACGAGTTTTTTGTGAAATCTCTCTACAATAGTGTTCGTTCATCAAATGTTTGAATTGAACGAAAATACTGTTTATTTCTTCAGGTTTATCAAAACTATCTAGATTATCAATAATGGATATGAATCTGCAATTCAATGCTGGAAAAAGTTCCTCAAGATAGTGACGAATCTTCGTCATATCTCTACCAAGTCTGGACAGGTCTTTAACAATGACACAATTGATTAATCCGGACTTAATATCCTCAATCATCCTTTGAAAGCCAGGACGATCGAAATTGATTCCCGAAAATCCATCATCCACATAGTCATCTTTCAATTTAAAATCAGTCTTATTATTTATATAATCAGAAAGCAGAAACCTTTGATTTGTAACACTGTTACTTTCTGATAAATCGTTATCATCCTCACGACTAAGCCTGATGTATAATCCAACATTCCATACCGGATTTTCTTCTGTCTGATTTTCTTTTGTTGGATCAGAATAAAAATTTTTTCTAGCCATTAAACACCTCCGCTTCTTTCCTTAAATAAACTCTAGCACTGAAATAATAATAAATCCATTTTGAGCTTTTTTTATTAAAGCCCAGAGTTTTGCAGACCAGAGGCGAAGCAATCATCAAAACTACCAGAATTTCCAAACTCTATAATTATGGTGTGTTTTCCGTGCTTATACTTATATGGATTCTTGATGTATTTAAGAAAGTGTATGGAACGTTCTTCCTTTGACTTATTAAAATCATAGATAATATCACTTATATCAACAAGTTCATGGATTGTATTCATATTGTAACCTCCTAAAAGATATATGGATGCGACACTAACATAAAGTCAAGGTCGCATAGTATATATCTAAATCCTTTTGGATTTATTTTATACTTCCTAAGCATTTCAAGCTGCTGCTGATTAGGCAGCACATGGTATTTCAACCCGCCCATTTTTAAGCTTAAAAGCTATCGTATGGCCGACCAACGGTTAGTAAGTATCTGCTCCCTATCGATTATGGCGAATACCATCTATCAAATGATTTTAAATTTCCTTCATTCCACATTTTATCGCTCGTACCTTGGATTTAATCCTTATTGCATCTTGTTAATACGCAGGTAGTCTTGGCGTGCTTTATGTCGCTTTCGCTGTTAACGATAATAGAGAGTTTGTACCTAAAATGCCTTTATTCAGTTGTCAATGTTCATAAGGGATAAAAAACCCCTACATAATAAAGCGGTGGGAGAGGCCAAAAGTAGCCCCCTAAATCAATCTGTTTACAAAATGTTCATATTTTTAATCAAATCTTTTACCTTTTTTATTGAGCGGCGTACTGTATTCTTGTTGACGTTTTCCTGTGAAGCTATTTCGTCGTAACTTAATCCGTAATAGAAATGTTTAAGGAAACGTCGCCTTTGAATATAAGAACACTTACTCAATATCGAGCTAATAATAGAAATTGTCTCGCGACGAATGGCGAGTTCTGTAGTGGAAGGTAAGTCATTGATGCAATGAAGATTTAATGCTGCTATATATGAATCAAAATTGCCAAAAGAAGTATTGTGAGAATAATATCTCCGGGTATTATTAATCCATTCATTATCTTGAAGTTTGAGTTCATCACTGAATGATTTCGATAAGGCAACACCTTCTATCTCCCATTTCTTAAACTGAAGAAACAGTTCATTTGTGATTTTAACTTTATTACAATTTGATAAATAGCTAATTCTATATTTCATTAATATTATCCTTTCAAAGTTTGTTTAAGTGCTTGACAAACGCGCTGGAAGGTGGTGAGCGACATCTCAATTCAGATTTCAATGCACAAAAAAATCGCATGTTATTTTCAACATGCGATTTTTCTCCATATCTTTTTATATAACTATAAGAGATTATTATTAAACTGATATAAAAGTGGTTCTAATAAGGAATAAAAAATCGTGACTATATATTTAGCCTGCGCTTGCAACAGCACGCATAGAAAATTAACTTCTGCTTCAATTAGCTCAACTAAATAAATACTATTCATTGCGATATATTATCATTTAATTTCAGTATTTTTTATGTCATTATTGTTAGATATCAAATCAAATAGTGATGAATTATTTATATCAAATCCAGCTAATACATTCGCCTGATGAAAGCAATTTAACTAGGAAAACTACCTTGAAATTACGGGAAACTAATATTTGAAAACATTTATGCTTTTAATTAATTACTATTAGATAAACTATTGATACTTTTTTTCTAACATAATTGTAAGATTTAAGATTTAGCATTAAAACTTTGCTATAATTGGCGGAGGCGAAAAAATATGTATAGAGTTTTGATAGTCGAAAAAAGAAATGCTACATCTTCTAATATATACGACTGCTTGATGAAATGCGATATAATGTCTTACATAGTAAAGGATTTAAAGAAAGTCTTAGTAGCGTATGCGAAAACCAAACCCCATTTAGTTTTAATAGGTATAGATTTACCATATCGTAATGGATATTATTGGTGTAAACAAATTAGAAAATCATCTAATATTCCAATTATTTTTATGTCTTCACATACTTGTGGAGCTGAGAGGATACTAGCATTCAATAGTGGAGGAGATGACTGTATAGAAATACCTTTATTTATTGATGCTCTACTTTGGACAATTCAGTCGATATTAAGAAGAGTATATGTTTACAGTGAAAGTAAATTTACTGTTATTACATACTCAGATTTTATATTGGATTTAGAAAAGGCAATCCTAACATGCTGTGGAAGTGAGGTGCTCTTAACGCGAAATGAATGTAATATACTATCTTTACTTATTAAAGCCTCTGGAGAATTAGTATCAAAAACGCAGATAATTCAAGAACTTTGGAAAGACGAAAGCTTCATAAATCACAACACTTTATCCGTAAATATAAACCGCCTACGAAAAAAAATGAAATTTGCTCAGAATAAAGAATGTATCGAAACCATTAACCGTAAAGGCTATCGTTTATTATAACTTATAAGCATAAAAGCAGAATTAGGTGCTGATAGAGATTTGTCTTAAAAAACTTTTTGAGCCAGAACCCAAAATCAAGTCGCCATTGTCAATCCTAATCATATAAAATATTCATTCCTTTAAACAAGGAAATTTTATTTGCCATGCATGATCCATTTTGATTTACTAGCTACATATTAGGCTGTGTATTTTGTTATCTTCTTCATGTTTCCATTATAACTTATTCATCCTGTTTTTGTGTTGCATTTGATGGGAGTGTTATACCAATCCTCTTTGTAATCGCTATATATAAGGGATTACATCGTGTTCTTATTTTTTCTAACGAGCTATCTAATCCTCGATATTTTGATTCTTTAGTTCTAAACGTGCGCAATTTTCCACTATTGTTCTTTGCTCTCAAACCAGTAACAGCATACATTTCGTCTAGTGGCTTCTCCATTTCACCTTCAATCAGCGACCAAATATCACAAATTGTTTGCTTGCTCATCAACGCTAAGATCATTGATGATTCCTCTATAGTAGAACTACTTCGCAGCAATCTTAGCCTTCCATTAGGCCCCAACTTCTTTTCGCATAAGGATATTAAAAGTGGTGCATACCCAAACTTTTTGGAAATCCACAAATCAGTATGAAAATCTTTTAGTAATGTCGATTCAAGGGTGGTTCTGTTAAATGCCTCGTCCCATAATGTGGTATCTGCATCTAGCCTTTGAGTAAGGTTTCTGCCTAAAATTGAATTCGCGATTACCCTTAAAATATCAATCGGTGTCCCATGACTTTTAAAAATGGAATAGTATCTGTCACACCCAATACAATTTTCAAATTCATTTATTTCAACCTTGAAATGTTTGTTTAGATAACTTAAAGACTTATTTATTGTTCCATATTCCTTCCTCCCTAATATAATAAGTATATCATACTGTCCAATATTTAATTGTCTACTTATTAAGGAGCATAACAATTTCGATTAAGCAATAAAACAATCTATTTCAATTCAACTTTTATAACAAATGAAGGCAAAAAGCGCTATCTTGACATAATGGCATATACCCATTATAATGATTATAAAATAATAATTAATATATTAAAGGCTTTTTATAAACATTGAAACACATATGAAATCCAAGAAGAAAACCCCTGTTTATTTTGCGGGTTAGCATTCTAGCGAGTATTAAACCATAATCATCTATTATGGATAAGCTATCCAAAACAAGAGACTTGAGAACAAATTTAAGAAAGTGGAGGAAAAAGAAATGAGCAAGACATTTGAAAACTTGATGGCAGCATTTGCTGGAGAATCACAAGCGAATAGAAAGTACTTAGCCTATGCAAAGAAAGCGGAAAAGGATGGTAATCTAAATGCAGCAAAACTGTTTAAAGCGGCATCTGATGCGGAAACTCTGCATGCGTTAAAGCATTTTGAAGTTGCCGGCAAAGTTAGCGAAACAAGCGAGAACTTGAAAGATGCAGTGGCTGGAGAAACTTTCGAGTATAAAGACATGTATCCTGATTTTGTGAAGCTAGCAGAGGATGAAGGCAACACAGCAGCGGTGAGATCATTTACTTTTGCAATGAAAGCAGAAAAAGTACATGCAAGGCTTTATCAAGAGGCTTTAGACACCCTTGATAACAAAGAAGAGGTTTTCTTTTATCTTTGTCCTGTTTGTGGGAATATTGAAAAATCTGTTCCGGGAAAATGCAGCATCTGTGGTGTTTCTGGAGATAAGTTTATTAAGTACTAATCAAAATGTCGAAATAAGTTATATGAAAACGCTATATTAGTTATTTTCCAATATAGCGTTTTCAATTGACATTAATATGCTGATATTGACAAAAGAGCGTATATCAATTTAATAATTATAATAATAAAAAAATATTTGGTGATAATATGATAAATATTGAAGCGTATCTGGAGAAGCACAATATGCAACCCTATCTAAATCGTGTGATGATATTTGAGTATGTTTTGAACCATGATCACCCTACTGTTGATGAGATATTCAGGGGTGTAAGAGAAAAGAATAAGCAATTATCCAAAATGACTGTATACAATGTTCTGGATGTTTTTTTAGAGGCAGGGATAGTTCGTGAAGTCACGATTGATGATAAACAATCAAGCTATGATATTAAAATAGAGGACCATGGACATTTTAAGTGCAAAAATTGCAATAAAGTATTTGATTTTGATGTTGATATGGAAAGCATTGATGTGGAAAATCTACCCAATTGTATAATTGAGAAGAAAGACATATTCTTTTATGGTGTTTGTGATAAGTGTAAAGCTGACATGGAATGTGATTAGGAATAGTTGTTGGTATAATAATTGGTTTATTATATCTATAAATAAATATTAAGAAAGGAAGGATAAGAAATGAGTGATAAAAAGAAACTAACAAACAATGTAGGCGCACCTGTAGCAGATAACCAAAATATTATGACTGCAGGAGAACGGGGACCAGCCCTGTTGCAAGATGCATGGTATTTGGAAAAACTAGCTCACTTTGACCGTGAGGTTATTCCCGAAAGACGTATGCATGCAAAAGGATCCGGAGCATTTGGAACTTTCACTGTTACAAACGATATTACTAAGTATACAAAAGCAAAAATATTTTCTGAAGTAGAAAAAGAAACAGAACTTTTTGTTCGTTTTTCAACTGTGGCAGGTGAAAGAGGTGCTGCTGATGCAGAACGTGATATCAGAGGATTTGCTATTAAATTCTATACCGAAGAAGGAAACTGGGATTTGGTAGGAAACAACACACCTGTATTTTTCCTAAAAGACCCAATGAAGTTTCCTGACTTAAACCATGCAGTAAAAAGAGATCCAAAAACAAACATGAGAAGCGCAAAAAATAACTGGGATTTTTGGACTAACTTGCCGGAATCACTGCATCAAGTTACAATAACAATGAGTACTAGAGGTATTCCATATTCATATAGACATATGAATGGATATGGCAGTCACACTTACAGCCTGATTAATGAAAACAACGAACGTATTTGGGTTAAATTCCACCTTAAAACTCAGCAAGGAATAAAA
>Ga0233437_1006143_pt1 | contig 12503 bp, 17 predicted proteins | sample SI_122_August201_FD_182714 | JGI IMG/M metagenome (GOLD analysis project Ga0233437, IMG submission 182714) | Seawater microbial communities from Saanich Inlet, British Columbia, Canada - SI_122_August2016_200_MG | ecosystem: Environmental > Aquatic > Marine > Inlet | place: Canada: British... | reverse complement strand
ATGTGTTTACTACTGCGGGTACAAGTGAACCAATAGTATCACCTTCATATTTATTACCAATGATACCATCTCTACCATCAACACTAAGGATTCGGTTGTCTGTGTTTAGATGTTCTTTGAACTCTTTCTTTTCGTATTTATTAAGAGTTTCATTAACATTTATTACGGTTTTAAATACCTGAAATACGCTCACACTTCCATGTAAACCACTTCCAATCTCTATAGCTGTATAAGTGAACGAACCCGTAGCACGTCCAACTATTTCGTTGTCTTCACCTGCAATAATCGGATCGTCCAACACCCCATTAACATAAATAGAAAAACCATCCATAGTAACTGTACCAGCAGTAGCTGAACAGCTCTTTACTATACCAGTAGTTGTCCAAAACTTTTCAGTCAAACTATCAGGGTTTACAACCATCCTCCACGAAAACAACTCAGGATTATCTATAAGTTTGGCAATATCGGCAGTATTATCATCGCACCATAAACGACCTTTACTAAGAAAGGCATCACCTGAAAGTGAGAAGATAGTTTTCTTTGATAACTGTGGATCAAACTTTACATCAATTACTGCCTCTTTACTATAATCAGCCATCGAAACTATTCTTAAAAGCGTTCCAAGTAGGAGGATTAACAGGATCCCCGTTAGACCATGAACGAATATCATCAACAACAGTTGTAACATTTAATAAATCACTCGATAAAGAGTTTTTCATGTTTGGTTGAGTAGCCGGAGTGTAATGTACCGCAGGTTCTATAAGGTCATCCCCTTCAAATACCGCAGGCGTTATAAGGTAATTACCTGACAACTTCAAACGAACCTCAGCCTCAAGCCTCTTAGATTCCTTTAAAACCCTCTGTATGTGAACCATCCTATGACCATGTTTTAACCGAACATCTTGTGGTGAGAATGTCTTCAATAGTTCATAAATCGCCATAGCCTTGGAACTCGTAAGATTAGGCTCCGTAAATACTTTTCTCTTTCTCTTAAATAACATTAGTACCCCAATACAATATCCGAAGTGTCAATAGTGCAAGGCGTATTACTGTTTGTTCCAACATAAGCCATTATTTGCAGATATTTAACACTGTTATTCAAATCAACCTTAACCAACCAATTAGCATCTACATCTTCTGTCTGCTCGAAATAATCAATAGCAGCAGTCGAAGGGACAGCTACAGTAGTTCCCGCTATAGTTACAAACCCATCATCCATAGGTATCTCTTCAGCTCCAGCAGACTCATGTTTTGCCATGAATTTCCATCTAAGATTAACCGTAGAACCTATAGTAGAAGTGTTGTAAATATATGCCGTTCTGTAACCTGAACACGGTATCTCATTACCTACATTCGCAGAAGTACCCGTAACTGTTTGGGCAGAAGCAAGAATAGGAAAAGAAGTTGTGGTTCTTCCCCATTGAACATTCTGTTCGTAAGTCTTATCACCTTCTAAGTCTTGAAGGTATGCAGGTTTACTTCCTGTTAAGGTAACCTCAACCGTATCTGTGGATACAAAATTCGCAACCATATCCGTTAGAGTAATAACCCCACTTGAAACCGTTACTGTAGTCAAGGGTAATTCTTGAAAAACCCCATTTGTATCTATCTTAATTACTTCACCGAAAATTACATGTTTAGCTTCTAACGTGAAGTTAAGACCTGATATTGTTATTGTTTTTGTTGCATTATTGGCTACAGCCTTAAAGTCACCCCCTACGGATGAATAAAGTTGTCCACTTACTTTAGAACTTTGTCCTGCACCACCACCTGTTACTGATATTGTACTCATTTTATTGCTCCACTATTCTTACATTTGCAGTATTACTATTACCTAAAAAATGGAATACTGGTGTATCCAAACCTCTTGGAACCTTTAATTCGTATATAACTTGTCCGGTAATTATATTTGGTGATCCTAAAAAAAGATCATTATCCTGATCTATAGCATCAGTAGTATTCTCAGTCCATGTAAAATATATTGAATTGGTTGATGATACTTGTAACGTATCAGTTCCAGGGGCTACTGTTAAAGTTTTTTCTGTCCCAGTTGTAACAGTTACAGTATCTTTCACATCCCACCCTGCACTCACATCGACATTTAATGCCTCATGTGCTCTTAATCTTTGTTTATTCGCCATCTGTTCTCCTTTTTAAAATAACGGCTTGCGAGCCGAGACTTAGCTTATCCGTTATAATCGTGGAACACTCATTGCCCTACGTCCCGTTCTTCGGTGAGGGTAAGTCTTCCGTTTCATATCAAATCTTGTTCTATAGTAAGAAGCATCTCTTAACTTTCCTTTGTCCTCAAATAGGCGACTCTTTACATAGTCTATTAATGAAAGATGCAACCCACCATCTAAACCTATATTGGAATATAAATCATCCTCTATATTATCAACATCAGGATATTTCTTGTGAAAATGTATCTTTATAGCACTCTCTGCGGTTGTACCTGAAAATGTGTCAAGCTCACCTGTAGTGTTGTCAACTATCGCTAACTGATTATCCTCTATATACCAAGAAAACCTTGTTTCAGGATAACCTATATCAGTTGAAGCCATTATGTACTCCCCTTTAGTAAATCACCAGGATTAGTCAATAAAGGAATCTGTTTGTAATCACTATCCTCATCCGCTACTGCTACCCTTATAATGTCACTCTCACTATCATTTAAATTGTAGAATCTTTGACCGGAAGTTAAATTCATCGTTCTCGTGCCTTCTCTTAAACTCCCCATTGCTGTTAAACCCTCATTAATCAAAGCCATAACATATTTGTGCTGTTGTCTCCCAAAAGACCGCTCAACACTGGCAATAACATCTTTAACCTTCATTACCACCTCCTAAGAAAGCTTGTAAACCTAATTTGTAATCATCCTTCAAAGTCTGTATAACCGGAGCACGAACCTCAGTATCCTGATCGTTCTGTAGTTGATACTCAGCAGCCTTAATCGAAGCATACAAAACAACCAAATGTTCAATCTCATCAGGAAAACCCGTGTATGTACTCTCACCTAAAGTTGCAGTAGGGAAAGAAACATACGAAATCTTGCCACCCTCTGTAGAACTTGGGTCAGGTTCTATATATAGTTTACCGTTCAAATTATAGAACGCAGGGTCAGGCTTACTCGCCTCTTCCATGTAACCTGAATTAGCCTTTAATCTACCCCTTGCCGAACCGGATTCTTTTCTACAAGCATAATCAAACCCGTTAAAGGTTCTTTGTACATCAACTATCTTACAGTTAGTTAAAGAAGATCCTGCACTACTCGTTAGGTTTGTATTAGTAGTTACATTCCACAAACAATCGTTAGGAAGGATGTTTATAAGCTCTTTTGCCCCTTCTGCCAACCAATCATTTATATAACCCTTTATAGTAGAGTCTGTAATATCTACACCTGTTAATGATTTTATTCTTGACCCGAAACTCATATTATTCCTCTATCATAAAGTATTCTAATTGAACTGAAGAAGTGTCTGCCTTCGCTCCGTAAGTATCATATCCATTATATCTAATTAAACAACTTTCACCAGCTTTTAGTTTGCCGAAATATACATGTCCTGCAAAACCAGCCGTTCCATTCAATGTAGCTGAACCAGTAGATGTATCAAATATTAGTTCATCATCTTGGAAGGTTCCCTTTGTCTCTGTTATAATCAAGGTTCCAGTTTTACCACTATCCTGTACATACCCTATCCAGCCCGTAGCCTTTGAGGTAGTACCAGTAACTAAAAGATTGGTCGTAAATGCACCAGTTTCACCATCATAAGCTAAAGTCTGTGGACTTATAGATAAAAGAGCAAAGTTCGTTGTGTCCATGTTTCTTATATACATAAATCCATCTATCCCAATATCGGGACGGACTGTAAAAGATTCAGGAGTTGTCCCTATGTTCTGTGTTCTTCGGACATAATCGTCTCCTGTAATATCAACAATAAACTCATGATCTATCTTAATCATAACATCATTGTCGCTATAAGCCATCTTAATTTTATTGTAAAGCTCATTCGCCATATCTATTATCCCTCATCTTACTCATGGATTCATCCATCGTGATTGAATTTAATTCTATATCTGTTCTGTGACCTAAAGGGTTCTTCCTCATCAAGATAGTTTCAGTCTTTACCGAAGATAAACTAAACTGATACCCACACTCACAAATATAAGGTCGGTTTAAGTTTTTTGTCTCGTCACAATCTTTGCAAAAATATGTTCTCATTCGTAATTTACCGTTATATCTGAATTAGCCCCAGTTATATCTAAGGTTAATCCTGTGAAAAAAGGAATATCAAAATGTATATCGAATGGTTGCGTTTGTGCTCCCATTGATCCAGATGTCCATAATACCGTTCCTGAAGCAGTTGTATTATCATACAAAGTAATTACACTATTGTTTGATACAGAAGATATTGCCACACTATGAACATCACCAGCACCTCGTTTCAGGATAAGTCCTGCCGTTGTACCTGATTGATAAACAGACTTCGGAGCCGTTATATCTCTACCAAGCCTTATAACACTTGCGTTCCAACAATGCAAAGCCCCACTTGTTGTTCCAGCACCACTATTTACCGAAGTCATTGCTATAGGAAGAGTGTTATTATCAGAAAATAATGCAGTAGTTGGAGTTAATTTGTGGATCAAAACATCATCTATATAAAACCAGACACCCATTGTGAAGTAAATAATTTCGTAAGTATGAACAGATGTAGTTACTTTGTACTCAGATACAGTCCCATTAAATGAACCACTCGTTACAGTTGTTGTAGTGACTCCATTAACAGCATTTAAACTTAAAACACCACCTTCATCAATTTCAAAATAATAACCATCTTGAGGGGTAGTACCACTTACATTAAAAACACCCCATCTCCGTGTATTCTCAGCTATTGTTGTATCAGGAACCCTTATAGCAGCTCTGTACTGTAAAGGGTGGGCAAACATGAATCTACCCGATCTTACTGAACTTATCTGACCATATCCTGCTGTAGCTGTACCTGAAGCCATCTGTGCAACAGATTTACTTAATCCAGAAGTTGATCCAGCACCACTTGTAGCGGTTGTCCAAAAGTTTGAATCAATAGTATCACCTGAGAAAGTCGTCCCTACAAGTCTATAAGGTTCTGTAGTTTTCTGATCTCTCATAGGTGTGTACTGACCTTTAAAGCCAAAGACATCATTTAATCCATAACTCGCCACCTGGAATTTACCATGTTCGTCTAAACTTCTCGGCACAGCCTCAACTATTGGGCAAAGAACGCCTTGGAGTCTAAAGTAAGAAGTAGCCGTACTTGTGCTTAGATTTGTTACTCTTACTCTCCAGTAAGAATTAACAGCCTGTACAGTTATACCGAAATTATTTATTAAAGCATTATATTCATACTGATCGCTTAAATCCCAATTTGAATTATCAGGAGATTGGTCAACATATACTGTGCAATTCTGGTCAGTTTTTAAACTTACCTGTAATCCAACAACCCCTAAAGTAGAAGTACCTTTGCCTGTAAATGTAGCACTGGCAGCAAGATTAACTGTAGAACTGTTATTCGTGTCAGCGTTGACCTCTTGAATCATATTGGTACTTAAATGATAATCACCACCCGTTGATTGTATAGAACCAATACTGTTCCCACTTGCATTAGTCAGGGATGTGTATATATATTGACCGTCTTGATCGAAACTACGATCTAATACTTCATTCCCTGTTCTTTTTATTTGCGACGCACGAGCCATTTAACTACTTTTTTTTTATCCTTGTTAAGAAATTCTCTTTTGGAGGTGGATCACCTGTCCCATCATAAGTAATAGCAGGGTTTTTGAAGGCTTCTTCTTCATATTCCTCTATATCTTCTTTTACTATATCCTCTTTTTCCAACTCATCCAACCTATCTCTAATATCTAACATTTCCTGATAAAATATCTGGTCGACCTCTCTCATTCTCGTTTGAGTGTTGCCGAATAAATTATCCATTTTTATTTTAAAATCATTCATATTTTCCTATGAGTTTATTAGTATTTCTTTAAATCTTTTTCCTATTGATTCAAATGAGTGATAAGTCTCTACCCATTTACGAGTAGCCTTCTTTTTTCTTTTTAATTCACCTTGATTCATGTCCATCACATACTTTATTTGTTTCTCAAGTTCTTCTTCATTGTTTGCTATAAGAAGTTCACACTTTCCATATTCTTTCTCATACCGTTCCAAACCTTTAAAAGAAGTTATCACTACTTTACCGAGACTCGCTGCCTCTAATGATGTCATTCCAGTATCATGTCCGGCAAGCTGTTCAATATAAATATCACAATCTCTCATGCGTTCTATATTTTCTTTCCAACTTACGTTATTAGTATCACTTACAAAATTACATCCACACTTTTCAACAACACTTTTTACTCTTTCATAGCCATTTATTTCGGGATGGCGAGGATAATGTGCAAACTTTAACTTTCTCCACTTATATTCAGGCTGTAAGGTCTTAGTATCTATAGGTCTCATCAACCAATGATCGTCAGGCTCTAAAAAGTCATAATGGTTTACTATTGTTCCATTCATTTTTTGGAAAGCATCTCTTATTGCCCTGCTATTTTCTCTATATAAGGTTCCAGTATGGAAAACAAACAACTTCTTGTCTTTCCAATCAAACTGTATCCCTTGAGAGTGCATAAAAACGACTATATCAGCATTACTTAATTCTTTTTTAAGTTCTTCGTCTGTTCCCCACTCATCAGCTTGATTGGGGTAATCAAACACATGCTTATTTTTAGCAATAGCTTTAGCCTTTATCCCAACACTCTTTAAAGATTCTGCCAATAAATAACCAAGATTAGACCAATCATCAATACAAACTAAAACAACAGATATATCAAAATTGTGGTTTTTATTTATATAATCAACAACAGCTTGTTTTGCCTCTACTATATCATCAGTCCTTGTATAATCGGTATTGTGCTCCCATCTCCTATAAAGATAAAAGTCGAAGTCTATATACTTTGTTTTCCATCCAGCCTCAGAAGCTTTTATTGTCGTAATAGCATCTTCTGATATATACTTCCATCCCCATTCTATCTTTTTTAAAAAATCAGTTCTAAATAAACCAACCATAGGAACCAATGAACTTCCACCTCTCAATAAAGTGTATTTTATTATCTCTTCATTCGTATATTGCTTATAAGACCATATATCAAACACATGACCGTTCTTGTCAGTTAAAACTAAATTACCATAAATGTAATCAGCATCACCAATATTCTCTACCAATATCTCTAAAGAGTCTAAGAAATAAGTGTCATCAGCGTCTAAATGGATGAAATACTCACCCTTTGCCATTTTTATAGCCTGATTAATAGAATAAGACTGATTTGTATGGTTTTCATTATAAATTACAGGAATATTTAGACCATCAGTTGAGCCATCAGTTGAACCATCATCTATAACTATAAGCTCAATATCTTTATAATTTTGGTTTAAAATAGACTCAATAGCTATTTTTAAATATTTACCCTTATTGCAAGAAGTAACTAAAACCGTTATCATACATACCTCTTTAAAACATTCAACATACCAGTTAAATTATATAATCCATAAAAATATTTAATCTCCTCAACCGCATCGTATATCTCACCCAAAGGATAAGTAGGTTCATTTATTTTGAAAATCTTTGGATCTTCAGTAGGAATCAATTTTTTAGTTGAAATTTCCTCTGTTAACTTCTCGCCTTTTTGTAAACCTATAATCTCTATATTATCTGAAACCTTCTTTGCCATCTCATATATACTTACAGGATCACCCATATCAAGCACAGATATGCCCTTAGAAGCCCGTAAGACCATCTTAACGGCATCTTCTTTAGACATGAAGTATCTATAGGCATCTTTGTGGGTTACGGTCAGAGGAAGCCCATTCTTCATTTGATACTCCCACATAGGCAAGACAGAGCCAGAAGAACCCAAAACATTTCCAAACCTAACAGAAGTTTCTGAGAGTAATTCACAAAATCTTTTTGTCATTCCCATTACACTTTTTGGATTAGAAGCCTTATCTGAAGATATTAAAACGAACTTAGTAATTAAAGAAAGATTATATGTACTTACAACATTATTATATATGCCCTCTATGGGGTTCATCTCAACCATATTAACATGCTTATAAGCAGCCGAATGATAAACCTTGTCTGTTTTCCCAATACTAACTAATACATTTATATTAGTCATATTGCCGAGGACTGGAGCTCCACCTACTTCTCTATGAATTTTGTATAAAGCGTACTCACAATGATCGAGAAGAACCTTCTCACCGTCAACCTGACGAGCAATCTCAGACCCTATTGTACCACCCGCACCTGTTATGAGCGTTTTAAGCATAACCAAGCTACCTCTTTAAATTCGGTCATATACGGTTCATAACCTTTTAAAGTTATATCAGAGTCTTGTATCTCCATCCAATTCCAACGCTTAGAAAACATCTTATCTCTAAAATACTCTTCATCTGGAGCGTAGTCATGTGCCATCACTATTGGAGCCAAATGACCTAACTCATTAACTTCTTTAATCTTATCTCCACCGTCACAAAGAATTATATCGGGATTGAATTTTTCTATCTCTTTAATATCTGTAAAAACATCTTTAGTTATAATCTCTATATCACCACATAAAAGATTCTTATTAATATCATAAGTCCTTAACCTACCATCAAAGAGTTCTCTAAGTATCAAAGTTAACCCACCATATAAAGTACCAATTTCTAATACTCTATTCGGTTTTACCTCATCAAACAACTTTTTAAAGTATCGCTTAATGTCAGGATGTTGACTTATAAGAAAGCCTTTATATTTAAAATATGGATTTATCACTGCTATTTGAAATTCCTTTTTAAATAATAATCCAATTTAATATTTTTATTATTTTTTAACAAATATTTAAAATGTGTAATCTGTTTCTTCTGGTCATGTCCATCATCAACACCAGTAATTGGGTGCATACGGTTTGAAGTTATACTACCCTCTTTTATTGCATTAGCCAGATACTGACTGTTATAAGTAGTTCCATACTCACCCATATTATAGAAACTAAATCCTGTTAGGAATAGTTCTTTAATATTATATTTTAAAAGAACATTAATCCCAACATAACCACTATTAGCCCTTGAACCTATTTCTTCAAAGAAAGACTTCATATACTCTTCATTTACTTTATGAGTGCCTATACCAAGTCTTTTACATCTACCTAAAAACTCATTCTGTAACATTACACAACCACCACCAACCATAGCACAAATAACATATTTAATAGATTTTATATATTCTATATTATTATTTGCAGTAGATATTCCAATTATATTAAAAGAATGTAATAATATGTCGGTTCTTTCACCAACATCTCTTTTTAATCTACCATCTATAGGAAATACCTGTCCGGCTCTAATAACAACATCATAACTATCTATTTTCTTTCCCTGTCCAGTTCCAACCAAATGTGCTCCAGGAGCAACAAAAGCAACCCTTTTCCCGTCTAATAATTCTGCTAACTTTTCGTCTTTAATATATTTCATTATATAAATCAATCACTTTATCTATTTGATGTTCCATATTGAACTCGTTCCTATTACGATAAACACTCGCTCTCTTTTCTTTATGCTCATCCCATCTCTCTACAAGTTCATCAACAGATTCTACATTAATTCCAACATCATATTCATCAATCAACTTTCCAACTTCAGTGCATCCAAAATTAACAACCGGAGCACAACCACTCATAGCATCAAAGAACTTGTTTGGTAGAGCATAATCCCATACCTTAGCACCGTTTGGATTCCCACACAAACTCCAATCATGTCTTCCCATACACTGTATAAGTTCCATGTGGGTGAAACAACCCAACGTAACACCAAGGCTTATATAATAGTCGTCAAGTTTTGGATTCTTTCTATTAAAGTCAGCAGAATAAGCGAATAATTGCTTTCCTTTACCGATAATCTCAGTATAAATATCAGTATAATCTCTCCATGTTTCTGCTGGTTTATTTTCATAAGGAGCTGTATGTCCACCTTGAGAAATAATTCCACCATAATAATCCCAAGGACCATAATACTTCCATGCCTCAAGATTGGCAGACCAAACCACTTTAGTAGGCTTACCAAGAGTCTGATACCTGTCCTCACAACTCTGAGATGGGAAGATCATAGCATCACAGTTCTGTATTGCCGAGTCTTCCTCATACCAATTATACTCACCTTCAACCCTCCAGTAATTAGAGTCATGAACGTCATATATAATCTTTGCGTTTGGTAGAGCCTCCCTGACGAGTGATACCATCCAGGAAGGCTCATTATGAATGTGATAAATCATTTTATCACCTAATAAACTCACAATGTCAAAAAGCTCTTTAGCGTTGTCGTATTTATGCTTAGTCATGAAAGCTCCTCCGCCCTTCATAAGCTTACTTGCAACCAACGCTACTTCGTATCCCTTGTCATATAATGCAGAAGCTTGTTTTATTGCCCTTCCACATCCATGCTCTGTAATGAACACTATTTTCATAAAATTTACCTGCGGGTTAATTGTTAGTCTGCGGGCGAGAGAAAAACTCCCCCAACCCGCAGAAATGCCTTTTCAGGACTTTAGTTTACGGTATGTAGTACCATACTAAGACTTTAACTGAGCCTGTAGTTGCCGTATTATTTACAAGAACGTCAATCGTGTCAGCAGAAGAATATAAGTGAGCACCTACTTCTCCAGCAGAAATATCAACACCAGTCGCTACATTTGGAGCCATAACTAAATCAGCCGTAGCCATAGTAGTTATACCATCCATATAACGATCCGTATTTGCACCATCACCAACATCGAAGTCAGAAGATACAACTGCACCCGTACACAACACTCCAACCTTTGACACATAAGCACCAGCAGGAACAGGTACAGCCGCTACAGCTCCACCACCAGATGGCGTTGCAGTAACATCAATCTCTTTGGAAATCGCAGTATGCTTTAATCGCCACTGTTGTCCACTATTCTGTTCTATTACATCAGATCTCATTTTTATACCTCCTTATAGTGTTTGTGTAAAGCCTTCGATGTTATAAAGCATGTGACTCTCAGGGAGAGCCAGCTCTAAACCAGCCTCAGTAGTGATTAGATCTTTTCTGAGGTCTTCATCGGCAGCTTGTACATTAGTTTTTATGAAAGTATCACGGTTTAATCCGTTACCAACGAGAGGACGGTATTTAACCATACTCATGTCAATAAACGCCATCAACGACATGGAAGGACCTCTAAATAGTGGTTCTTTGACCAAGTGTGCAGTACCATGAATTGTATCAATAGTATGCAACTTATGACCAAAGTTACCATCTTTTATATCGAAGTTCATCCCAAGCGGTGTATGGGTTGTAGAAGCCTGTAAAGATTCATACAAGAAATTACCATCAGCTAACTTATTAAACATTGTAATCACAGGAAGAGAACAAAGAACAAGTCTGTCTCCACTTCCACCCCTTGCAGGATCATACAATACTTCAAAGTCACCAAGTAATCTATCGAATATCATCTCAGCAGCAGCTACAGACCGATAGTAAGGAACACCGGATGTATATGATAATGCAGCGTCCGATGTTGACGGATTAGCATTTTTCAGTATATGTCCAATGACACCTTCTGTGTAACGTATATTACCTCGTAAAGCTCTTTGACCGAACAACATGGCTCGTTCAATATCAACTTTGTGTTCTCGTAACTTCAGGTTCCAAATTCGGTCCCATTCGTCCGCATATCCTCTATATTTAGTAGCAATAGCTGTATTCGTCAGTTCCGCAGCAGTCTTGAATATCTGTGTATAACCGAAGTCTTCACTGATTTCGTTAGACCATACATCAGGAGCACCTGAACCCTCAATAAATGAGGTTCCAACTACCTGACAGAAATCGTCATCAGCGATAGAGTTGTATCCACTAACATTTGCATTGGACAAATCAATGATCTTACCAGTAAAAGATGTAGTAGTGCCTTGGTCTATAGGGGTATCTTCAATCCTTACAGGAACTTGAGCATATCCACCAGTACCATATACAGTAGTTACATTAAATACTTGACCTTTAATTAGCCAATCTACAGACGCAGAGTTTGCATCTACAGTAAATGAGTAAGTAGAATTCGCAACAACAGTACCAATAGCACCATTAATCTGGAATGTCCTACTCGCAAATTCAGTTTTTGTTCGGTCTTCAGTAAATCTGAAAACAGAAGAATCTACAGGAATCTTAGCAACATTGCTTAAATATACGAAAAATGGACTTTCCTCTGGATTCAGAGAAGCTACCTCATCTCCCCATGAATATAATTGTCTAACGTCTGCATCTTGTCCGATACCGGAAGCAGTGCCGACTGCAGCAGTTATATCATAGGATTTTTTCGTACCTTGTGTAATTGCCATTTTAATTTAATCTCCTATTAAAACGCTTTTTTACCTCCAGCGTTCTTTACCCTTTCAAACATATCCTTTGAAGG
>Ga0233437_1006141_pt1 | contig 12512 bp, 11 predicted proteins | sample SI_122_August201_FD_182714 | JGI IMG/M metagenome (GOLD analysis project Ga0233437, IMG submission 182714) | Seawater microbial communities from Saanich Inlet, British Columbia, Canada - SI_122_August2016_200_MG | ecosystem: Environmental > Aquatic > Marine > Inlet | place: Canada: British... | reverse complement strand
CAACTTTGTCGCCAATTTCTTTTAGCCATCTTATTATTTTGCCCTCAATCATATCCATTCCTGATTTGGGCATTATTATCTTAGTTGCCAATGTCCTTGCTCCTTACCTTAACAAATCTCTAATTTCTGCCTCAATTGTCTCGAGTGTTGGTACAACATGTTTTTCTAATTCCGGACAATACGGTATCGGGACATCCAACCCTGCTAGTCTTCTTACGGGCGCATCAAGATAAAAAAACGCTTCACTATCAGCTATGACTGCTGCCATCTCACCGCCGTATCCACCTGTCTGACATGCTTCATGTACGATTAGCACTCTGCCTGTTTTTTTTGCTGATTTTATTAATGCTTCTTTATCAAGCGGCACTAGGGTTCTTGGGTCTACAACCTCTATATCTATTCCTTCGTCTGCAAGTTTTTCTGCTACTTGAAGACATAGCGGAATCATTCTTCCATAACTGATTATGCTCAAATCTTTACCTTCTCGTTTAACATCAGCAACACCTAGCGGTACTGTATATTCACCTTCAGGCACTTCACCTTTTTGTCTATATAAAACTTTTTGTTCTATAAAAATTACAGGATTATCATCATCAATTGATGCTTTTAACAAGCCTTTAGCATCATAAGCCGTTGAAGGTACAACTACTTTTAGCCCCGGCGCATGACAAAACCATGCTTCAATACTTTGACTGTGTTGAGCTGCTGCTCCAGTTCCGCTGCCGCCAGGAGCTCTTACAACCATAGGCACCTTGGCTTTCCCACCAAACATATATCTCATCTTTGCTGCTTGGTTTACTAGCTGATCCATCGATATCGTTAAAAAATCACTGAACATGATTTCTGCTATTGGTCTTAACCCAGTAACAGCTGCCCCTGCTGCTGCTCCTGCAATTACCGCTTCGCTTATCGGTGTGTCTTTAACTCTTTGGTCTCCGAACTCTTCGAACATCCCTTTAGATATCCCGAAGGCTCCTCCATAAATACCAACATCTTCTCCCATCAAGAATACATTTTCATCTTCACGCATTCGCTCGCTCATAGCTTCTCTAACTGCTTGAGCATATGTAATTTCTCTCATATCCTTATATCCCCTCGCCTAAGCATAAACATCATCCATTATAGTATCTATGGACGGGTATGCGCTGTCTTCTGCAAATTTTACTGCGTCTTCTATTTGTTTTGTTGTATCTTTATCAATATTATCCAGTTCTTTTTCTGAAAAAAGTTTGTTTTCTAAAAGATACTTTTTAAAACGTTTAATAGGGTCTTTTTTCTTCCAATCATTAATTTCTTCTTTTGTTCTATAAACATTCGCATCAGATTTCGAATGACCCAGCTGCCTGTATGTATTGCATACTAAAAGCATTGGTCCGTTTTGTTTTACGTATTCTTTTGCTTTTAAAGTTTCTTCATAAACTGTCAAGATGTCATTTCCGTCTATTGATTTTCCCGGTATGCCGTAAGAAGCAGCTCTAACAGAGATATCATCTATGTTCATACTTCTTTTTGTCGACATCGATATTCCATACATATTATTTTCACACACAAACAAAACAGGCAGTTTCCAAATTGATGCTAAATTCAGCGATTCATGAAAAGTACCTTCGTTTGTGGCACCGTCTCCAAAAAAGCCAACAACAATTTTATCCTGCTTTCTCATTTGTATTGTAATACCTGCCCCAGTTGCAATCGGAATCCCTCCGCCTACAACACCATTAGCACCCAAATTGCCATGCTCTATGTTTGCTATATGCATCGATCCGCCTTTACCTTTGCAATAACCCGTTTCTTTTCCTAAAAACTCAGCCATCATACGGTTTAGATCAATGCCCTTAGATATACAATGACCATGCCCTCTGTGAGTGCTTGCGATAATGTCTTCTTGTGCTATCGCAGTACATACGCCAGTTCCTGTGCCCTCTTCACCAATATATAAATGAGTTGTGCCATGCACCAATCCCATAGCGAAAAAGTATGCAACCTTCTCTTCAAACTTTCTGGTTAAAAGCATTTTTTCCATCATGTCTTTTAATTTTGTTTTACTCAATTTTATGTTTGCCATATCTATTTCCTTTTAATGTATAAATAAATTTTTGTTTAGTCTTTTGAAATCTCCATTTTTTCAATTAAGAACTCTCTTGATTTTTTTATCTGTGCAAATGATGCGTCTGTCTCATCAGTCCACATTTCCGCAACAAATGGTCCAGCATAATCGACTTTTCTTAAAAGCCTGAAAAACTCAACAAAATCAACAATACCTTCTCCATGATTTAAATCTCTTATAATACCGATTTTTGTGTCTTTTAGATGTATGCCGACTATATTATCCTTGCCCCTCATATAATCTTTTTCAATATCCTGCTTTGTGGCCGTTAAGTTACCGATATCCGGATAAACTTTTAGCCAAGGAGAATTAATTATATTTACATATTTCATTGACTTTTCAATCGAATCTAAAAAATCTGTTTCCATCGTTTCAAATGCCATCATCACTGCTCTTGATTCAGCATATTTAACACATTCCTTCAGCGAAATCAAAAAATTCTCTTTTGTCTTTTCGGTTCTCGGGCTATAAAATTCATCATACCCTGCAAGCTGTATAATTCTTATCCCAATATCCTGTGAAAAATCTATTGCATCTTTTATTAGTTTGATGCCTGTTTCTCTGGTTTTGTCATCTTCACTTCCTATAGGATATCTTCTGTTTCCGCTAAGGCACATTGTTTTAATTGGCATACCAAGCTTAAGAATAGACTTTTTTAGACTTATCTTCTCGCTTGCAGTCCATTTCATTCTCTCAAGTCTTTGATCTGATTCATCAATACTTATCTCGACAAAATCATACTCTGCATCTTTTGCCGCTAATAGTCTTTCTTCCCATGATAAGCTAGCTGGTAATGCTTTTTCATATAGACCTAATTGATTGTTTAATATATCACCCAAACTTCACTTACCGCCTTAAATATTTATCGTCTCTATTCTTGATTCAACCTGTGACAACAATTGTCAATATTATTTTTTTTGACTAATATTTAATATTAATCAAAAAAAACTTTTTCCTTCCCTTTTTTAGGGAAGGAAATTTAAATTTTATTCGTAGTAAGATAATGTAAATCTAAAAATTTTTTATTTACTATTTTTGCCCTACAATCTTAAATATTTCTGCTGCACTGTCTGATTGCTCTATCGTCAATTCAGCGGGTTCTCCTGCTCCCCTTGCTGCTAAATATCCTTTTGCAGTGTCTTCCATATATATTGCAGCATACATCGCTTCTTTTAAGTTGCCGCCAACAGTCACAACCCCATGATGTTTTAGAATTACTGCTCTTTTTCCTTTTATATTTTCAACAGTCTCAATGCCCATATTAATACTTGCTGGTGAGCTGTATGGCGCAACATTAACTTCGCCTAACGTTACATTAGAAAGCGTAGTTGTGACCGCAGGCAGCTTATCAGATATAAGACCGACTGCTGTTGCATATGTTTGATGGGTATGTATTATTGCATTAACTTCTGGCATATTTTTATAAATATGCAGCAATGCAATTGTATCAACTGAAGGGCTCATCTTTCCTTCTTTTACATTTCCATCTATATCCATCAAGAGCACATCTTCATCTTTCATTGTTTCATAATATGTTCCGGACGGAGTAACTAAAAGATCTCCATTTTCAAGCCGCATACTTACGTTTCCGCCAGCTAGTTGAACTAATCCATATTCTTTAATTGTTATAGCTGTATTTATTACATCTCTTTTCAATTTTTCATACATCTTCTTCAATTCCTCCAAATATATTGATATTAGATTATTAAACTAATTATCGATCATCTTTCTTACCATTTTAGTCCATTCAGCAAGTCTTGCTCTGTCTCCATTAATGGTATATATATCTCTAAAGCAAAATTCCAAATTGCAATTTTTCGCACTATTAATTGTATCTTGCGCATCCTTTTTCATTAGATCCCAATCAGGATATGCTCCGCTTATAAATGCTGGCGTTGGTTTTCTTGAATATACATATTTATCGCCAATCATCTCTCCTGCTTTATAAAAATCATTCCAGCCAGAAACCGAAACAGCTCTTAAATTTGGAATAGCTTTTTCTACATGCTGCAATCTATCATGTATCGCCTCACAGCATGCATAGTATGCCAAACCAAACGGCTCACAAATTTCTTTCATATAAGGTAAAAAGTATTCATTAAACATATCTGGTGAAATTGATGCAGATTCTTGAGAATCTGTCCAAACCCAACAATCCTTGCGTGTAACATTTTCTATTTTATCGGGTAGATCAGAAACAAATCCATAGCTTCCAGGGCATGGGTTATAAGTGTTTGTGTTAACATATAACAAACCCTCTTTTTCCATCCACTCATATCTAGCTATTCTGTCATCAGTAATAAACCTCATTAATTTATGAATAAATTCTGGTTTATCATAAACCCACATAAACAGATTGCCGTTTCCTACCATCTTAAAAAGATCCATAGTAAGCCCAGAATATATGTTACCAAGCCAAGGGTTATATCCTTCCTCAGGGTCAAACCAATCAAATCCACCGATTCTTACCGGCAATATATCTCCAAAAATCTCTTCTAATAATTCTTTATTCCTCTGTGTTCTTTCCCTATCAACTGTTCGTTCTCTAAATTTTAATTTATCAAAATCATCTTCACTTTGGATAGCAAAATCAAAAGAATATCCAAGATCGTTTCCTGTGGATGTTGTTGCATGATGCGCATCTATTGAAACACCATATTCTGATTCACTAACATTCCAAGCAATTTGAAAATACGGCTCTAATATTATGTCATCACCAATTTCATCTGCATGTCTGATTTGCTCAAACATCGATTTTTCTATATTTCTTAAAAAAGGATCAGTATTAATTAATTCATCTTCACCGATATAATCGCTAAGCATACATGTTTCTACGAGTATCATAGGTTTTTCGGCTTTTAGATCTTTTATCAGCCGCCACTGCCTGCGTCTTTCATCCATTATAGGAAGATTGGCATATTCCATCCATCTGGTCGCAAGTTCTCTTAGCCTATCTTTTTGTTTGTTATTAATCATTTTTTATCTCCAATTCTATAAAAAATATTTAACTACTACAACGGAATAACTTCTTGGTCATTTCCCCAAACAATCATTTCTTCTATAACAACATGACTAGGCAAGGTACATATATTTAACATTGCACTTGCAACATCTTCGGGATTTAACTTAACATCCATGTTTGAACCGCCTGCATGCTTCATAAAATCTGTTGATCCAGCCCCAGGGATTAAACATGTTACACGGATACCATAAGGCCTTAAATCTACATAAAGGTTTTTAGAAAATCCTAAAACACCCCATTTTGCTGCAGTATATATAGACCATCCCGGCCATGCATGCTTTGCACATACGGACGCCACGTTTATAATTGTTCCGCTTTTCTGTTTTTTCATCAGATTAGCAAATGTTTTTGATCCATATATTATGCTGTTTAAGTTTAGAGAAATGATATTGTCGATATTCTCATTAGTCATATCAGTAATTTCATCAATCTGAATCGCTCCGCCAACATTATTAATAAGGACATCTACTCTTCCGTAATTATCAACTATATGATTATATGCTGTCGTTTCCCAATCGCTTAAACTCGTCACATCCATAGAGATATAACTTGCGCATCCTGTTTCTCTTAATGCCTCTTTTAATAGATCTTCGTTTCTTGCTGCGATAATAACTTTTGCTCCATTATCGGCAAAAAGCTTTGCTGCAGCTTTTCCATATCCTTGTGAACCGCCGGTTATCAGTACAACTTTATCTTTCATTTATAAATATTCCTAACCCTTAATATTATGCTGCAACCTTTTCTATAGTAAGAACTCTGTTAAGAGCAACAGCAAATACCAAAACTATTCCTTTTAACAACAACTGCCAATATGGTGGAATCGCACCAAGGTTTTGTAACCCGAGAGTTAGGCAAACTATTATAAGTGCTCCAATAACCGATTTTACAACACTGCCTTCTCCGCCCGTAAAGACTGTTCCTCCAAGCAGACATGCGATAATCGCTTCGGTTTCAACGCCAATACCTGTATATGGTTCACCAATCATCAAGTAACTGCCTCGTGCAACGCCGGCAAGTGCCGCTACTGCACCTAATAATATATATGTGCCCCAAACAACTTTAACCGCATTAATACCTGAAAGTTCTGCCGCTGTTCTGTTTCCGCCAATTGCTGATATGTATTTCCCATACACTGTACGTTTCTGTAGTATAACCAAAACTATAACCAAAGCCATAGCCGCCAAGAATGCCCATGAAAGCCCTATGAACACTTCGTTTCTTGAGAAGTTCCCCATCCATTCTGGCATTTTAGCAGCGTCGTTACTTTTTATTGCAGAAATGCCTTCAGGAACTAAATATCTTGCTATCCCTTGATATGCACTCATCGTTATTAACGTCGCAATTACCGGTGTTATTCTTAATTTCATAACCAGCCATCCATTTATTCCGCCAAGTACCACCCCTAAAATAATTGTTACCAACAGTGCCGGAAAAAAACCCAAACCATTTAGTACTAGAATTGCATAAAAAACTGTTGTTAAACTGAGTGTACTACCAACCGATAAGTCAATGTTGCCCGAAATAAATATGAAAGTAAACGCACTACTTATCATTATTACCGGTGCAGAGATTCTAAGCAGGTTCGTGATGCTTCCCGGGAACAAGAAATGCCCCCTTTGGAACCACTCTACATCTGGTTTTGAATAGCTTAACGCAACTATAACCAACAGTAATATAACATAAACGTATATTTCTTTTATAATTTTCTTAGCATCATAACGTCTTACTTTTGACGATTTTATATTCGCTTGCATTTTTATTATTCATCCTTTCAAAAAATATGTCACATTCAATTCGCGCTTTAACTGCTTCTTTTATCCAATGCGTATCTTTGTGCAAGAATCGCAATGAATGTAACAACAGCTTTTAAGATAAATTGCCATTCAGGCCTTAATAGTAAAGCAAATGCTGATGAAGATACAACTCCTAAGATTAATGCCCCTACTACTGTTCCTGCTACTGAGCCGAATCCACCATCTATACTTGTTCCTCCAAGCAGCGTAACAACAAGTGCACTAAATTCAAACCCTGCTCCTCTTGTCGAAATCGCAGCTTTCGTTTCTGATGCAAGCAATATTCCTGTAATCCCTGCCAGCAACGAGCTGATAATATATAATAGAACGATGTGCCGTTCAACTTTAATACCTGAAAGTCTGGCTGCTTCTTGATTTGCTCCAATAAGATATGTTCTTCTGCCAAATACAGTTTTCTTTTCAACAAATAGTGCTATCAAAACCAAAATTGCTGCGATAACAGCCGCAATTTTAATCGGCCCTATCAATGATACATTACCAATAACACCATATATGTCCGGCAATCCTGCACTACGTTGTGCTCCAAGGCCAACAACTTGTGCTATACCTCTTGCAATCGACATAGTCCCGAGTGTTATGATAATTGAGGCAACTTTTAATTTAGCAATAAAGAATGCATTTATAAGCCCAATAACGGCACATGCAATTAAGGCTAAAACTATACTTATCCCATACCCCATCCCAAGTCCACTAGCCAGCTCTGAAAATCCCTCTGTACTTGTTTGACAAAAATACGCTGAAAGCATTCCTGCCATAGCTATAACTCCGCCAACGGACATATCGAAATGTCCTGAAATTAACAAAAAAGTTACGCCGATTCCTAATATGATTATGTACCAGTTATTAGCCACTAAGTTTAATGCTGTTGGTACAGAAAAATAATTTTTTATGAATATACTTGCTAAGGCAAACATGACGACCAAAACACCAACCATAGCTAAGTTAATGAATGATTCATTACTCATTTTACCTCTTTTTAACTGCTTAAACTCTTTCGTTTGGGTTTTAGCCATTTTAAACACCCCCCGTAACAATGTGGATTATATCTTGACTATCTATATCCGTACCGTTTACTAACTCTGCTTTTAAATCACCCTCATAAAGCAAGAAAATGCGGTCACATGAATTTAATATTTCGGGCATTTCAGATGAGAAGAAAATAATTGTCTTCCCTTCTTTTGCCAACTCTCTAACGATGTGATAAATCTCGGCTTTAGCCCCGACATCAATACCTCTTGTCGGCTCATCCAAAATAAGCAAATCTGCATCTGCAAATAAGCATTTTGAGAAAACGACTTTTTGCTGGTTTCCTCCTGAAAGTTTTGCTGTCTCTTTTTCCATAGAGTCTGTCTTAACGTTGAGCTTGCCGATGTATTCTTTTGATACTTCTCTTTCTTTTGCAGTGTTTATTAACCCAGAACTCGTGATTTTTTTCATATTCATAACAGGAATGTTATGCTTTATTGTAAGCAAAGTGAAAATACCTTGCGTTCTTCTTTCTTCCGGCACAAGTGCAATCCCCGCATCAATTGTTTTAACTGGTGTTTTACCCAATTTTTTTCCATTAAAGATAATGTCTCCGGAATATTTATCAGCACCATAGATCGCTCTTGCCAATTCTGTTTTACCGGCTCCTACTAACCCATAAAATCCAACTATCTCACCTTTTTTTACGTCAAATGAGATATCCTTTAACTTATGATTTGTAATATTTTTTGCTTCCAAAACTATTTCGTCTGATTGATTTTCCCTTGGAACATAAGATTCCATAACCGTTTTACCAATCATCATCTTAATAAGATCCATACGTTCATTTACTTCTTTTAAAGGTTTCGTATCTATATGCTTACCGTCACGCATTACCGTAACGTAGTCACCTAACTCAAATATCTCATCCAATCTGTGAGATATGTATATAACTGTAACGTTTTGCTCTCTAAGTTTTTTAATGATTTTGAACAATCTTTCAATTTCCGCTTCAGAAAGAGCAGCCGTAGGTTCATCCATTATAATAATATCAGCATCTGAAGCAACCGCTTTAGCTATTTCTATTATCTGTTTTTTTGCAACACTAAGCCTAGAAACCCTTTCCTTAGGATTAATGCTTGGTTCAATATCTTTTAATACTTCTACAATTTTTTTAATTTTATCTGTTTTTCTTAAAAACCCAAATTTGGTGTCTTCAATCCCTAAAGTTAAGTTTTCTTCAACAGTTAGTTGATCTACAACGTTTAACTCTTGGAACAAAGTACTGATACCCTTTTCTCCTGCATCTTTTGGATTGTGGGCAACATATTCTTTATCATTTAAAAATATCTTGCCATCAGTTCTAACAAAAGCTCCTGTTAGGATTTTTATAAGTGTTGATTTTCCTGCACCGTTTTCCCCAACTAAACAATGAATAGTGTTTCTTTTAATATCAAAGCTAACATCATTAACAGCTCTAACTCCGGGGAAATCCTTAACAAGATTTCTTATCTTTAAAACATTATCGTTCATTATTTTTCTCCATTTTGATAGTTTTTTGGGAGGATCCCTTTAAAAGGTTTCCTCCCAAGTTATTTGTAAGTCTATCAGTTTTTTAACTACTATTTTGTTACGTCAGCAGTTGTTAAGCTCATTCCGAACTGGTCATTATACCATACTAATGTGTCATCAAGTGATACATTGTAGTAGTCGCATGGGAAAGTTGGTCCAAAAACTTCTTCTGCAGGATCAGATACTTGTGCGATATCGCCAAGATATACGCCAACGATTGCATCGATGATAGTTTTTGATGTTCCAATTGGTGGTAATCCAAGAGACATTTTTAGTGAGCTTGATCCATCATAGATATCTTTAAGTTCTGAAACAGGTAAGTCAACTGATACTACGATTTCTGTTGTTGGAACGAAGTTGTCCATAGTTCCTCTGCCAGCATCTACAAGAGCAGCCATAGCTCCAGGTGTTAAGTTTCCAGCTTCTGAGTAGATAACATTAACGTCTGGGTTAGAAACAAGAACAGCAGCCAAAGCTTCTTTTGTTGCGTCTGCGCTACCTTTAGAATCTAGGCAACCTAGGTCAGTGAAGTTTCCTTCGCCAACAACGCTAGCAATACCAGCTACGAATGGGTCTGTACGTCCAGATTTAACTTCTGTGTGGTCAGGCCATCCAAGTTGTACAGTAACAACTGGTTTGTCAGGATTAGCAGCAATCCATTGCTCAGCACAGCTTGCGCCCATTGCGAAAGAACCGCCAGCTTCGTCAGATCTGAATGTTGGGATTCCTGTTGTTCCAAGCGGGCTAAAGAATGTTGTCATAGCTACGCCAGCATCTATAGCATTCATAACGCCAGGAGTAGCAGCTTCAGCTTCCCATATTTGTAGTGATGCACCGTTGAAGTCAGATGTAGCTAACATATCAACATTTTGAGTCATAACGTTAGCATCAGATTTACCATCGATGATAACAACTTCTGCACCATATTCTTCCATACCGTATGTTACAGCAGCAGCTGCACGAGCTTGATGGAACTCATTACTAAGCTCAGATACAAAATAAGCAATCTTCATACCTTCTGCAGTTTTTTCCATTGGAGCTTCTTCTTCTGCAACTTCTTCAACCTTTGCAGGTTCTTCAGCTACTGGTTCTGCTGGAGCTTGACATCCAGCTACCATTGTAAAGCTAAGCACTAATAGTAAGCTTAATACAATTACAACAACTTTTTTCATTCTAATTTTTCCTCCTATATTTTTATATTTAACCGATTCTCTTAAATTACGGCTAAACCTTAAAATTCTTTTCTAGATATACAAGTCGAAATTATAATTTTGTAAAAATTTATGTATTAAATTTGTTTTGAAGTTCGTTGATGTTGACATATGTCAAAACGTTTGTTACCATTAAACAGATAGTAACATATGTTTTGGCATCTGTCAACAGTTAGTTTTATTTTTATTTTATAATTAATTTTAAAGTATAAGTATTAAAATTGTCACTGTAAATAAATAGGGTGCTCACCAGTGCTTCACTCTCTAAAAGGTCACTTATAGTTCTAATTTAAAGTGAAATCTACTATATATAGTGTCGCTTGTTTTTTCTATTAAAGCTTATAATTTTGCATAAAAAAAGTGTAATAGCAATTTACCATAACACTTCTAAAATTTACTCTATTCAAAAATTATTTGATACTGATTCACAAATGTCAAACGCAATCTTTGAGCAGACTGCGTTTATCTAATAATCGTCTCTAAAAACTGAGTCTTTTTCTTAAAACCACTAAATATTAATTAACAGCTTCATTACTCATATGAACTGAATTTGCAATTAGATTTTATTTTTAGTTCAGCATTCACTAGACAGTTCTGCAACTTTATCTTTTAACGCTTGAATATTACCTCCTGATTCATATATGGTTTTTACAATAGCGGATCCAACTATAACTCCATCGGCAATTTTTGAAAATCTTCTTACTGACTCTTTATTAGATATTCCAAATCCAATCACTACAGGAATATCACTTACTTTTTTAACGCTTAAAATAAAATCCTCTATATCATCTGAAAATGTGCTTCTTGTACCAGTAACACCCATGGATGATACACAATACACAAACCCCCCGCAGTTTTCGATAATTGCTTTTGTCCTGTTTTTTGATGTTGGGGCTACTAAGGGAATAAGGACAACGTTATCGTTGATATAAGGCAAAATCTCTTTTCTCTCTTCTAAAGGCAAGTCTGGGATTATCAAGCCGTCAATCCCAATTTCATCACATTTTAAAACAAAATCTTTTACACCATATTTAAAAACCGTGTTGAAGTATATAAGGAACAGCAAAGGAATCTCTGACTTTGTTCTTATAATTTTTACGCCCTCGAATATTTTCTCTAAATTTATATCATTATTAAAACTTCTGATGTTTGCTGCTTGTATCACAGGACCATCAGCTAAGGGATCAGAAAACGGAATCCCAATTTCAATAATATCCGCCCCGCTCTTTTCCATAGCAAGCACGTATTCTGTGCATTTTTCCATAGTCGGGTCTCCACTGGTTACGAATGCGATAAAAGCTGTTTTGTTTTTTTCTTTAAGTTCTTTAAACTTCCTTGTAATCCTATTCATCTTACGCCTCCATATTACCGACTATATCTCTTATCTGGTCAACATCTTTGTCTCCTCTGCCTGATAAGTTGATTACTATAATCTCATCTTTTTTCATCTCTTTAGCTGTTTTAATCCCTTGAGCAACAGCATGTGCAGATTCAAGTGCAGGGATTATTCCTTCTAACTTACATAACAGCGAAAAAGCTTCAACAGCTTCATTGTCAGAAACAGCAACATACTCAGCCCTATTTGTATCCTTAAGGTTAGCATGCTCTGGCCCTATCCCCGGATAATCTAATCCTGCAGATATAGAGTGAACAGGAGAAAAATTTCCTTCATTATCTTGAAGCAAATACGTTTTCATTCCGTGGATAACGCCTACAGAACCTTTTAAGAGTGACATAGCATGCATCTTAGTTTTAGCACCATGCCCTGCTGCTTCTACACCTATAAGCTTTACTTTTTTTTCTTCAATAAAAGGATAGAA
>Ga0233437_1006140_pt1 | contig 12512 bp, 11 predicted proteins | sample SI_122_August201_FD_182714 | JGI IMG/M metagenome (GOLD analysis project Ga0233437, IMG submission 182714) | Seawater microbial communities from Saanich Inlet, British Columbia, Canada - SI_122_August2016_200_MG | ecosystem: Environmental > Aquatic > Marine > Inlet | place: Canada: British... | reverse complement strand
CGCAACAGCACGTGAACCAGAACGATTTGTAACATCGTTTTGATTGAGATGCTTTTGCTTTGTACGAAGCGAATTATAATAAGACTCTGGTAAATCATAATTGTTCTGCTGACTCTTTGCAAAAGACTGTGCAGAAACAAATACCAAAGCCAAAACTAAAAAGATAAAAATCAATTTTTTCATAGCCGCTTAACCTTCTTTAGTGTTAAAAAATTTAATCACAAATTGTTGTCGTTGCTGTCTCTGATATATACGACTCAATATCAGTCACATCATACGCACTACCAGAATATGTTACTAAACCATTTAAATTTGTATTCGAAGAATTTGAATTCAAACTATATGTAAAAGAATACAATTGATCGGCATCAGCGCCATCAATAAGCACATCAAGCTCAGTGCTTGTTGCTGCCGTAACAGATGTTTCATCAAAAGTATCATTATCATCAAATGCAGAAGCTGTTAAATTATAATTTAAGCTCAATGTAATTGTAATTTGTCCATCCACAACAGGAGAAATAGAACAATTGCCATCTGTTGTTTGCATAACAATAATGTCTTCACAATCGCTATATTGTAATATGAGTGTTCCGCTAATACTGCCTGAATTTTGATCGGCGTCTAAAATAAATGTTGGCGCTCCTATATGACTCTTTGTACCGCTTGTGTCACAGTTCTCTGATTCGTCAATATCAATAGTCATGGTTTGCTCAGTTCCATCTTCAATGACTCTTTGGGGCTTAATGAGAATATTAACACCAGAATCACCCTCTCCATCTAAATCTTCTAAATAACTTTGAATGCTTTCTCTGATTTCGTTTACAGCATTGAGAACATCTGTTGTCACAAGCTGTTCAACAGGACCAACCTCTTCGGCAACGGCCGCGGTCACTGTCGCACCACTGCCACCACCACCACCACCAGCGTCATCATTAGTATCACAGGCACAAAAGGTCACAGCTAAACAAAGAATCAAAATATGTTTAAGAATTGATGGTGTGGCGGAAATTTTTGTCATCGAAAATGTTTAGACGTAAATGAAGGATGAATCAAGGCTAAAGAGCAAAAGAATCTGTAAAATTAGGCTCTTATCGTCCACGTGTTCTCACAGGTCGTCACGAGTCATGGGCCTTAAGCTGAGGCTTAAGACAAATCAAACAAGATCACAAGCCACGCGATGTTTACCTTCAAGTATGCGTAATTTTGGAATGTTTTTTGCACACGCGGGTTTTGCTATTGGGCAACGGGTATGAAAAACGCAACCAGAAGGTGGTGCCATGGGAGAAGGAATCTCTCCTTCTAAGATTTCTCGTGTCACTTTGATGGCTGGATCTGGAATAGGAATGGCTGAAATAAGGCTTTTTGTATAGGGATGCTTGGCTTTTTCAAGATCTGTTGCTTGAAAAATCTCCATAACGCGCCCCAAATACATCACACAAATAAAATCTGAAATATGCTCAACCACTTTCAGATCATGCGCAATAAAAATCATGGTCAGTCCAAATTGTCCTTTTAAGTCCATGAGCAAATTAATGATTTGTGCTTGAATGGAAATATCGAGCGCGGAAACCGCTTCATCAGCAATCACAAGTTTTGGTTTTACAGACAAGGCACGGGCAATGCCAATGCGCTGTCTCTGACCTCCAGAGAATTCATGCGGGTATTTGACCATGGCATTTTCATCGATGCCCACTGTACGCAACAGTTCAATTGCCTGTTCAAAACGATCTGTTTTTTTGTTTTTGTTATGAATGGCCAGAGGCTCCATAAGAGCCGAGCCAATGCTCATTCTGGGATTAAGGGATGAAAAAGGATCTTGAAAAATAATTTGCATATCCTTTCTCAAAGGACGCATTTGCTCATGTGTAAATTTTGTAATGTCTTTGCCCTGAAAAAAGATTTCCCCTTCGCTGGGTTCAATGAGTTTTAATATTGTACGCCCCAATGTTGTTTTGCCACAGCCTGATTCACCAACCAGCCCCACGACAGAACCTTCAGGCACTTCAAGACTCACATCTGTTACCGCGTGGACATAGCGTGTGTTTCGTTTAAAAAAGCCTTTGCGAACAGGAAAGCGTTTGTATAGATTTTTTACTTCTAATATATTCATTTTTTATCAATAGGATCATTGGTTCGTTAATGAGGATTAACACACCGAAACAAATGATCTCCTTCACATGTAATGTCTATTGGGGCCAAACAAGCCTCAGTTTTTCGTTCACACCGATCCTGAAAACGACAACCTTTGGGCAGATCTGTCAAACTCGGCACAACACCAGGAATAGCCTTAAGACGGCCTTCCTTTTTTCCCGTCATACTAGGAATAGAGGCTAGCAAACCTTTAGTGTAGGGATGCTTTGGTTTTTTGTAAAGCGTCATGGTGTCGGCTTCTTCCACAATCTGTCCAGCATACATGACCATAACTTTTTCAGCATAGGACGCCACAATTCCTAAATCATGCGTGATCAACAATACAGACATGCCTGTTTCTTGTACGAGTTTATTGATCAGCTCTAAAATCTGCGCTTGTATCGTAACATCAAGGGCTGTTGTTGGTTCATCTGCAATAAGAAGATCCGGATGGCATGACAAGCCCATCGCAATCATAACTCGCTGTCGCATGCCCCCGCTCATTTCATGGGGATAATTATCAACGCGCTCTTTGGCATTTGGAATACCCACGCGCGTTAACATTTCAACCGCTTTATCACGTGCGGCATTATAATCTAATCCTTGATGCAGTGTTATCGCTTCAATGATTTGGTCTCCCACAGTGTAAACAGGATTTAAGCTTGTCATGGGCTCCTGAAAAATCATGGCTATTTTATTGCCCCTGACTTTTCGCATGGCTTCATCATCAAGAGTCATGAGCTCTAATGTTTTTTGTTCGTCCAATGTTAGGGTCACAGCACCACTCTCAACCTTGCCTGGCTTTTGAATCAGGCGTAACACACTCATGGCTGTGACAGACTTTCCACAACCTGATTCACCAACAAGAGCTGTAATTTTACCACGGGGTATGCTCATGCTCACATTGTCAGCAGCATAAATCTTGCCTTGTTTTGTTTGAAATGAGGTCCGTAAATTTTTAATTTCCAAAATACTCATACTGTTGTTCTTTATAACCTCTCCACTAGTCACCGGACACTAACCACTGGTCACTATGATGTTCTAGGGTCAATAGCATCACGCATACCATCACCCACTAAATTAAACGCTGTGATCGTTAAAAATATGGCAAAGCCTGGAAAAGCCATTAACCACCACGCAATATCCATGTAATCACGAGATTGACTTAATATCTGTCCCCAGCTGGCTGTTGGGGGCTGAACCCCAAATCCCAAGAAAGACAATGAGGACTCAACCATAATCGAAGAAGCAATGCCAAAGGTAATCGATACAAGCACAGGTGACAGAGCATTTGGCAATATATGTTTAAAAATGATTCCTGGTGTGGAAACACCCAAAGCACGTGCACTTGTTACAAAATCTTGATCTCTAAGTTTAAAAAACTCACCCCGCACTAAACGAGCAATACCTGTCCAACTTGTTATGCCAATCACGATCATAATTTTATAAATACTGGGCTCAATGAAAGCAATAATAGCCAATATCAAAAAGAAAGTCGGAAAGCACATCACAATCTCAATCAAGCGTGATATAACAATATCTATCCACCCACCAAAATAACCGGCAATAGCACCAATAATAATACCAATTAATACATAAAGGGCAACGGCCACAAACCCCACAGACAGGCTAATTTGTGACCCATAGATCATGCGCGCCGCCACATCACGACCCTGATCATCTGTGCCCATGTAGTGAGTTGCTGAGGGAGGTAATAAAATTTCATCTAAATTATATTCATAAGGCGAATAAGGCACCGGTGCTAAAACCACAGTATGGCCTGGTGTGTTTTTAAGGTCACGAAAGTTTGTATTCATAAACTCAGGGTGTTTAAAATATTGTCCCAGAACATACACATCTTCCAAAATGGGGTAAGAGGTTTTGCCTTCATGCTTGTAGTAGTAAGGTTTATTGTTAGCTATAAAGGGGGCTAAAAGTGCAAAAATAAGCATGCCCACAACAAAGCAAAAACCAACACGGTTAAGCCGGCTTTCCCAAAACTGTTCAAAGAGGATTTTTTTCAGCGATTTTTTCTTCATTATTCCAATCTAATTCTTGGGTCCACAACCACGTACATGAGATCAGCAATGAGCAAGCTCACCAAAGTGAGAAAAGCCCCAATGGTTGCCACCCCCATAATTAGGTTATGGTCTCTACCTAATACAGCTTCAAAAGATAACATTCCCATTCCTGGAATAGAAAATATTTGTTCAATAATGACTGAACCACCTAACAAGCCGGGCAACAACGTGCTCATAAGCGTTACAAAGGGAATTAAAGCATTTCGCAGCCCATGCTTATATAAGACTTTTGTCTCAGAAAGCCCTTTTGCCCGTGCTGTTCTAATATAATCTTGTCCAATAACATCTAGGAAATTACTGCGCGAAAAACGTGACAGAAAAGCAAAACCAGCAATAGTAGAGACAATCACCGGCAATACAAGATGCCATGAAACATCGAGCACCTTTTCAAAAAAACTTAGCTGACTAAAAAAATCTGACTTAAAACCCACAATGGGAAAAATGTTTAAATACTCTCCTCCAGCCAAATACATGAGCAGCATGGTCGCCACCCAAAACCCTGGCAATGAAAAGAGAATAAACAGTTTTACCATGACAACTTTGTCAATAATCGTCCCTTTTTTGAGTGCAGACCAAATACCTAGAGGTATGGATATCGTATAAACAATCAGAATGGCTAAAATATTTATAAGAAGCGTAATGGGAAGAGCGTCTTTAATTTTTTCAATGACAGGCTGTTTGTCTTTAAAGGACCGCCCAAAATCAAGAACAGCAATATTTTTTATCCATTTGAAATAAAAAACAGAGTTCTCCCCCATGAACTTAAAACCATTATACACAAAATCTTGATCATAATCTTTGTTGGGTGCTGCTGAAAAAACGTCGCTAACTTTTTTGGAAAAAGCAACGTACCCATCTGGCAGCTCAATAGCAGGCGTTTCGCTTTTTAATATAGCCGCCATATCATCTGCGGAAACACCTTCTCCGACAAACATTAGCTTTAACTTAACAGGATCTCCAGGCGCTAATTTAATAATAAAAAAAGTGACCAGCGTAATGCCGAGTAACGTGGGAATCATGAGGAGGATTCTTTTTAAAATATAGGCTGCCATATTTTTTATCTAGCGTCTAGCACGCTATGTGTATCACTTTTTATCCTGTGATCCAGATTTTATTGTCCATTCTTTTATATCAATACCTGTTTTATATATAATAACATTACCAAAACGCCTGGAAACAGCTAAAATACTTGGCTGATTAAATAAAAATGTATAGGGTTGTTCTTTGGCAATTATTTCATGAAAACGCCAATACATTTTATTTCTTTTCTCTTCGTTAAACTCTACGCGTGCTTTATCGATCAAAGCAGAGGCTTCATCATGGACAAACCCAATAAAGTTAGAACTACGCTCTTTTGCCGCTTGGCTTTTGTGCCATAACTGATAGGGATCGCTTTCAATGGGTGTTGACCAGGCTAAAACCACGAGCTCAAAATCACGTTTGTCTAGTTTGTTGAGAAAGGCCGCCCATTCCATGCGAGACATATTCATAATAATGCCAGCCTTCTTTAACTGCTCTTTATAAATAGTCCCTAAGCGCTCTCCTGTCTTTGAGCCTGGAAATAAAAAAGTAAACTCAAATTTCTTACCGTCTTTATCCAAAATGCCATCACCATCAGAGTCGCGCCATCCCGCCTCGCTCAAAAGCTCTTTTGCTTTTTCCAGGTCATATTTTAAAGGTTTAACGTCTTGATTATATTGTTTACTATAGGGATAAAATGGTCCTGTCACAACAATCCCAAGACCAAAATACATTTTTTCGTTAATTTTTTGCCTATCAATAAGATGTGTCATCGCATGACGCACACGCACATCTGAGAAAAATGGGTGGTCATTTTTCCACCCTAAGAAACTATATCCTTTTGAAGGATACATAATTACTTGAAACTGTTCTTTAAACTTTTTTGATTCTGTTTGTCTGGCCCACTGAATCGAGCTCAAACCAAACAAGTCCAATTCACCTTTTTTTAATATCTGTAAGGCAATAGCGCTATCAGCAATAACCCTAAAGTCAATAACACGGATAGCAGGCTTTTTCCCCCAATAGTTTTCATTTAGCTCTAATACAATTCGTCCATTTGTTACCCACTCTTTAAACTTATAGGGGCCATTACCAATGGGGTGACGTGAAAAGGGGCTCGCGTCAAAATCTTTATATTGAGAAACAATGTGCTTAGGAACAGTAGGAAAAGCGCCACACATAAGCAGTGCCCGAAAATATATTTTATCATATTCAAACACAACGGTGTATTCATCCTTTTTATACACACGCTTAATGTCTTTGTAATAACTTTTTAAAGCTGGCGCCTTAAGTTCGGGATTCATAAAAACATTGTTATAGGTATAAACAATGTCTTCAGCCGTAAAGGGTTGGCCGTCTTGCCAAGTCACATCTTTACGCAAATAAAAGGTATAAATCTTTTTATCTTCTGATATGTCCCAGTGTGTGGCAATATGAGGTTTAATTTCAAGCGTCTCTTTATCTAGCTTAATCAAAGAATCAAAAATATAATTATTTATCTGGCTAGCATAGCTATCGCTGGATGTTATGGGGTTTAGGGTTGCCGGGTCACTTGCTATCCGAATACGAATATGATCATCGGGCATCTTGTAATCTGGCTGACAGCCAAAAAGGAAAACCGCTAATAAAAGAAAGATTAGAATATCGATTTTGTATTTTACAACCCCCGTCATATTATTTTACCTTTTTAAACTTTACCCATGTTAAGTCAAAAGAATTCTTTTTATGCGAAATTGTGATTCTTTTTGGATAGAGGCGATTACTTTGGGTTTTTATAAAATCTTGAAACGTCACGAGAACCTTTTTTTTGGTTTTCTTCTCCCACACAACTGTTTCTTTATCTTTTTTTGTTTGCTTAAAAACCTTATCATCAAAACGAAACTTCATAATCTTCATAAACTCTTCTTGAGTCAATGGCATGGATAATATTTTTTTAAACTGATTTGTTTTGGCGTAAAGGAGATCCCCTTTGGCAGCAATATACATACCTTTATCAGAAAAGCTTATTCTAAAAACCTCACCACCAAAATCATCAAAACCAACAAATGTGGCGAGAGCCTCTGTAATAAGAACAGCCTGGTCTAGTTCAAGATTAACGCGTTTTGAATTAATGCTAACAAGCGCTAGCCCTTGTATATCAATCGGACTCGCCACAACAGGCAATGAAAACAGCATAAAAAACAATAAAAACAGAGCTGATTTTTTTTTAAAAGTCAAAATAAGTATTGCAACCCTTTCAAAACCTCACACATCAACTAAAAAGCGCCGAGCTTTTTCTTGATTGATTTGAGTATGTCTTCATCATCAGGAGATTTTCGTTCCAGGGCCTCCAAGATAGCAAGCGCTTTTTCAAAATATCGTCTTGCCATTCGTTTGTTTTTAAGCGCAAAATAGACATCACCAATATGCTGTAAAATAGCGGGCTCATTGGGTCTAAGACGATTAGCTCGCTGTAAAAGAAGCAAGGCTTTTTTATGTTTTTCTTTTTTGAAATACAGCCAGCCTAAACTATCAACAACATGGCCATCATTTGGTTTAAGTTTTAGTGCTTTTAAGATATAGCGCTCAGCTTCTTCGATATCGTCTTCACGCTCAAGCATGGTATAACCCAGATAATTTAGTACCTGCTCTGATTCTGGATGTCCTTTTAGAATTGTGAGTAGATCTTTTTTGGCATCAGACCAACGGTTAACCTTATCCAAGATGATGGCTCTTTGGAATAACAAATTTTCATGTGCTTCGAAGCGATCCAGAGCATCATTGGCTTGTTTAAGAGCATTTTTGTAATCTTGCGCATGCACTAGCAAAGAAAGCTTTAATTGGTAAAATTCGATCGTCTGTTCTTTTTTGCTTATTTTTTTATCAATAAGACTAACAGCACCATGAACATCGTTCTTTTCTCGCATGATATAAAGCAAACGGCTTAAGGCCTCTTTAAAAAGAGGAGACACCACAGAAACACGATCTAAATAGATAGCGGCTTTATCGAGATTCTTTTTCTCCATATAAAGCAGTCCCAAAAAATAATTCACACGATCTGATTTTGGAAACCTTTTTACAACGCTCAAAAATTCCTTTATGGCCTCGTCCATCTGCTTTAACTCATAATAGGTTAAACCAGAACGGATATAATATGTGGCATCCTGTGGGTAGAGTTTTTTTAACTGCGAAAAAATATCGAGCGCTTTTTGGTAACGGCCTTGTTGCAAATAGATTTCACCAACTGTCTGTAACACTTTTGGGTTATCAGGGTCTTGTTCGCTAATCATGTTAAAATAACGAAGTGCTCTGTTATAGTTTTTTTGTTCTAAATAAATAGTTGCCGTATAATACATGCAACTCATCGCTTCTGGCACTTCACGCAAACAAACATTTAACCAGTGATAAGCATTTCCAACTGAGTTTAAAGATAGGTATTCACGGGCCATAACATTATAAACTTCCTCATTTTGTTTATTTAATGCCAGGGCTTTTTTATAATAAGAAATGGCTGTCTTGGGGTCTTTTTTTGCCGCATAGAGCTTGCCCAGCAGCACCAATGTCTCTACGCTATGAGGATCTTTTTGAATCGCTTTCTTGGCAAACTCTAAAGCTTTTGCCCAATCTGAATTACGCGCAACAGCCAGGGCTTTCTGAGACCATAAAAAAGCTGATTTTTTGTCTTTCTTAAGAGCGAGATCTAAAAAGGACTCAGACTCATCAATCGTTTCAGGTCGATTCGTCAGCTGGCTCATCATATAATAATAGTAACTATTTTGTTTTTTATGAGCCCTTTTTACATAAGATGTTGATGATTTTCCAACGCCACAATTTATGAGAAGCGCTAAAAAGACGAGAGATAAAACAATTCCAATAGCACGTTTCATTTTCATCCTTAAAAAAGTATCACAATTCATTAAAAAAAACTACTGTCTGTTCCACAGAATAAGATAGGCACTTGGAGGCCTTATCCTAGCTGTAAAACATCTTTCATTGTGTATAGGCCTGGACCCTGACCTGTCAACCAACAGGCGGCGCGCACAGCACCCTGGGCAAATGTTTGCCTACTAGTGGCCACATGTTTAATTTCAACACGCTCACCTTCTCCACAAAACAACACCGTGTGTTCACCAACAATATCACCGCCACGTATCACTTGCATGCCAACATGGTTTTTAGCGCGTTCTGCCAAAGCGCCTTCACGATGAAAAACAAGATCCTCTGGATATTTTTTCCCAGTCCCTTCACAAACAACCTTTGCCAACGCCTTGGCCGTACCTGATGGCGCATCTTTTTTAAAACGGTGATGAGCTTCTATGATTTCAATGTCATAATCTGAGCCCAAAACTTGGGCCGCCTGCTTAACAAGCTCTAAAATAACATTAACACCTGTGCTCATATTCGGTGCCATCACAACAGGAATGTGAGCTGCATGCTCTTTAACAGCACTTAACTGCTCCTCAGTAAATCCTGTTGTACCAACAACAACAGGTGTTTTGTGTTTAACAGCTAGAGAGAGGTTTTTAATTGTCGCATCAGGGTAGGAAAAATCAATAAGCGTGGCTTTGTTGTTTTGAAGCAAACCCTCTATATCTGAACAAATGGGCACGTCTTTTTTCTCTAGTCCAGCATTTAGACTAGCATCGGTCCCTAGCTTCGGACTGTCTGATATCTCTACAGCACCCACCAAAAGTGATTTTTCATTTAAACCAATGGCCTTAATAATTTCTTTTCCCATGCGCCCATTGGCCCCTGTAATAATTACGTTTGTTTTTGTCATATAAGCCCCTGCGATCTTAAAACCTGTCGCAATCGCTCTCTGTTTTCAACCCCCATAGAGACCAAAGGTAGGCGATATTCTTCTAATATCATTTCCATATCAGCTAGAGCCGCCTTTACAGGAATAGGATTGGTTTCAAAAAACAGGGCTTCATGCAAAGGCAAGAGTTCTTCATGAATTTGTCTGGCTAAGGTTTTATCGCCTTCTTGAAAAGCTTTATATTGCAAAGACAGCTTATCTGGCTTGAGATTGCATGTCACAGAGATGGCGCCACGCGCACCTTTTTCATAGAGCGTACTCGTAAGCGCATCTTCTCCTGACAACAACACAAAGTCTTCTTTTGTATTTTGAATGATTTTTTCTGCCTGTTCAAGGCTGCCGCTCGCTTCTTTAATACCAACAATATTTTCAAAATCAGATAAACGCATTGTTGTTTCAGGCAACATATTAACACCTGTACGACCAGGCACATTATACAAAATAACTGGAAGCTCAGCAGCCTCTGAAATGGTTTTAAAATGTTGAAACAACCCCTCTTGCGTTGGCTTGTTATAATAAGGCGTGATCTGTAAAGAGCCATCAGCACCAACACGTTCACTAAACTTATGAAACCTAACCGCTTCTGCTGTCGCGTTTGAACCTGCTCCTGCAAGCACTTTCACACGGTGATTAACGTGTTCAACAGTAAGGGCTATAACGTTCTCATGTTCTTCATGACTCAGCGTTGAGGATTCTCCTGTCGTGCCACAAGGAACAATGACTTCGGTGCCATTTTGAATTTGAAAATCGATTAATTTTTTTAAAGCCTTTTCATCGACATGCCCTTCTTTAAAAGGTGTCACAATGGCGACCATGCTTCCTTCAAAAGTTATCATAATATTATCCTTCTCATAGCCTCATATGGCTATACTTCCATCAAAAACAGCCACAGCAGGTCCTGTTTTATAAACATGCTTTGTCTTTTCGTCCCAGCACAAATCTAAATCGCCACCTTTTAATGATATAGTCATGCGACGATCTGTAAAATTATTTAAAATGCAAGCCACAGCAACAGCACTCGCTCCCGTGCCACAAGCTAGTGTTTCACCAGAACCCCTCTCCCACGTTCTTTGCACAACATGTTCCTTGTTCACAACCTGAACAAACTCCACATTAACACCCTCTGGAAAATAGGGGTCGCTTTGAATAACAGGTCCAACAAGCCCAACAGGATAAGAATCCACATCATTAACAAAAACAACACAGTGTGGATTGCCCATAGAAACTGTTGTTACAAGAAAATGCGTCAACCCATCAGGAAGAACTTTACCCAAATCAAGAGGCTCCCAAGAATGATTGACAACATCAACAAGAGGCTCTCCCATGTCAACCTCAACCCAGGATGTTTCTCCGGTTGTTTTGGGATGGTTTTTGATTATTGTTGGCTTAATAATGCCGCCAAGAGTTTCAATAGACAACGTTGTTTTAGTGCTTAAATCATGGTCATTAATATATTTTGCACAACAGCGAATGCCATTACCACACATTTCAACAACACCACCATCGGCATTATAAATGGCCATTCTGTAATCAGCCACCTGACTAGAACAAACCAACAACAGCTGATCTGCACCAATACCATAATGACGATCACAAACTCTTTTGGCAAAGAAAGACATCTCCTTTGGCAGCTTTTCTGTTAACGCATTCACAACAACAAAATCATTGCCTGCACCATGCATTTTTGTAAACTTAATGGTCATCCTAGGCCTTTATTAAGTGTTATATTCCTTTACTGTTTGCACAAATTTTTTCATGGATGAAAAAGAGTCATAAACAGCTGACGGCTCATATCCACAACTAACCATACAATCAGAACACTTGGGATTATTAGCATGACCATACTGAGACCAGTTTGTGTTGCTAATTAATTCTGCGTATGATGAGGCAAAACCTTCTTCTAATAAATAGCATGGTTTTTGCCAACCAAAGACATTTCTCGTTGGCGCACCCCATGGTGTGCAAACATAATCCACATCACCCTTTAAAAACTTTAAATAAAAAGGAGATTGATTGAACTTCCATTCCTTCTTGGCATCAAGAAAAAGATGGCTAAAATATTCGCGCGACTTATTGCGGTGCAAAAAACTTTCTTGGTCAGGAGCTTTATCATAAGGATAAGCTGGAGATATAACCATTCCCTCAATGCCAAGATTCATCGCAAAATCAAAAAAATCTCTGATACGCCTTGGGTCAACCCAGTCAAAAAGAGTTGTGTTCGTCGTCACCCTAAAACCTTTTTTAATGGCCTCTTGAATGCCTTGCACAGCTTGATCAAAAACACCCTCACGACACACGGCTTTATCATGGTCTTCTTTAAGACCATCAAGATGAACACTAAAACTCAAAAAAGGAGATGGTTTGAACAAGTCTAATTTTCTTTTTAACAAAAGCGCATTAGTACAGAGGTAAATATAGCGTTTTTGTTTAACAAGACCTGCCACAATCTCACCAATCTCTGGGTGCAACAAAGGCTCTCCCCC
>Ga0233437_1006139_pt1 | contig 12513 bp, 14 predicted proteins | sample SI_122_August201_FD_182714 | JGI IMG/M metagenome (GOLD analysis project Ga0233437, IMG submission 182714) | Seawater microbial communities from Saanich Inlet, British Columbia, Canada - SI_122_August2016_200_MG | ecosystem: Environmental > Aquatic > Marine > Inlet | place: Canada: British... | reverse complement strand
GTACCTTTTTTTGAATATATACTTGAAATATGAAAACCTGCATAAACAACTGTTAGAAGAATCCAGATAAAATACCAGTCTATTGATAAGACTATCATGGTAGGGTCGAAATTCCAAACGAGTGGTTGTTCAAACATGATACATTCCGTTTTATGTTAAGATCTTTGCTGATTTTATATTTTCTTCAAGTATATCGTAACTTCCAAAAATTTTGTACTGGATATTAAGTTCATCTAATGCAGCCAAACAAGTTTCCACGCGATGATTGTTGAAAAAATCGATGAAAAAACAGTAATGCCAGGGCTTATTTTTCTGGGGTCTGGATTCCAGTCGGCATAAGTTGATATTGAAAACATGGAATTCTCGAAGCAATTCAAATAATAATGAGTGGCGATCTTCATCGAATAAAACATACATGGCTGTTTTTTTTCGGGTGAAATCCGGTAGGTAGTTTTTGGGGTTTTTTTCAAGTACTAAAAACCGCGTCATGTTTTGTTTATAATCCTGGGTATCATCCGACATGATTTTAGCTTTTAGGTAAACGTCTGAGTGAGCGGCTGGTAAAGGAATAATCGCAGCTACAGGCTCATCAGATCTCTCCTTAAACTCTTCTGCAGAGTGGATATTAGAGTTTGAGAAAACAACATTAGCTGCCGGTAAGTGTTGAGATGTAAATAACCCATTTTGGTTAAAAGCCATGGCATGGCAAAACAGTTGTTTAATTTCGGAGAGGGGGACATTTGATACTAGTGAATATCTAACATCTATTAACAACTCGTACGAAATGATTAAATTGGAATCCACCAAACTATCCTGAGCGGGACCTACAATCCCGGAGGTGGAGTTTTCAATTGGCATCACACCGAGAATGTTTTCAGCATTCTCCACTTCGTGTGCGATTTGGGGAATAGTTGTCGTATACTGAATTTCATTAATGCTATCACCACCGATGCTATTAGCAGCCTGATAACTAAAAGTACCCTTTGGCCCTAATGTGCAAATACGTTGATAATTGGAAAGGTCTAAAATCATAAACTCTTCTGTTGGTAAAGAATTAGTCGGATATACAAGCCTTTAAAATTGAATATTTTCCATGCGATTTTTTGATGCTTGTGGTATCCTAATTCCAGTTATAGGATAATTAAAAATGGCTTGTGGCTGGCAAGGAAAATCTGACATTAACCTATTTCTTTAGCATAGTGATGGAAAAATGAAAACACATGAGATCATTCTATCTGATATTTTTAGTGATTTTTCTTCCCTACTTAAAGATGAGGAAAAGAGTTTTAAACCTTTGTTAAATTCCAGTCCAAATATTGATGCAGATCAAAAAGAAAGTACTGAAAAATATTTGGTCTGCAAAACCTGTGAAAATAAGATTACGACGATAGCCCATAAAATAGAGATTTATGGTTCTTTTCAACATTCCTTTTTAAATCCTGCCGGACATGTTTTTGAAATCGGTTGCTTTTCAGAAGCCCCCGGGTGTGCCCTTACCGGAGTTCCCACGAGCGAGTGGACCTGGTTCCCGGATTATCAATGGCAAGTTGCGCTCTGCTGCAGCTGTATCAGCCATTTGGGCTGGTATTATTCCGCTGACAAAAAACCATCCTTTTGGGGTTTAATTCTTAACACATTGATTTGACGCTAAAGTAGAAAACAAGTAGTGTCTTTCGAATATCTATTTTAATTCAAAATTAATTTTTTTTAAGGAACAATCAGTATGTTAAATATAATTCGTGATAACGTTCAATCCTTTGGGATCAAATTAATTGTTGGCGTTATAGCCGTTGTGATGCTTACTTTTGGACTGTCCAGTTATAACAATCGAAATATCAATACCTTAGTAGAAATTGATGGTTATGAAGTGAAGCTTGAAAACTATCAAAAGGAATATGAACGTGCACAGGCAGAGTATAGGAAAGCTTATAAAGATAATGCCGAACAATATATGAATGCCGTTAACTTAAAAAGGCAAATTCTTGAGCAATTAATTAACAGTGTGGTGTTATTAAAAAATGCAGAATCAAACGGAATAAAAGTCTCTGATCTGGAACTAGCGAATCAAATATACAATAGTCCAAATTTTCAGACAGATGATCGATTTGATCAAAAAAAATACGACCAGTTTTTGAAAAACTATCGAACCAACAAAATTGCCTATGAGAAGGATTTAAGAGAAACCCTGTTGACCCAAAAATATATTAATTTCCTGAATACCGGAGTGGCATACAGTCGTAAATATGTAGAAAGCGAATTTAAACGCTATAATACAGAATTGGATATTTCGATTCTTGAAATTAAACCGGAACTGTTTGCCAAGCAGGTTAAAGTAACTGACGATCAAATTCAGGCTTTTTATATAACCAATAAAAAGAATTTTGAACAAAAAAAGCAGTTTGAGGTCAGCTATATAAAACTGACCCTGGATGATGAATTGGCTAACGTTAAAGTTCGTGATAAAGAGATTAATAAATATTATGAAAGAAATGTAACGAATGAATTTACTATCAATGAATCATTTAATTCCCGCCATATCTTAATTTCACATAGCAATGGCCAGAATGAAGCGGAAGATGCCAAAGCTTTAAAGCAGGCGCAATGGATATATGATCAGTTGCAGGAAGATAAAAGTAAATTCAAAACGTTGGCTGCAGCCTACTCAGTTGACCCGGGCTCTAAAATTAATGGTGGCGCTTTGGGTTGGGTGGTAAAAGGTACCTTTGTAAAAGAATTTGAATTGGCGGTCGATTCATTGAAAAAAGGTGAAATATCGAAACCTTTTAAAACGCAATTTGGCTATCACGTCATCGAATTAATCGATACAAAATCGGCTGTTACCAAGAAACTTGAAGAAGTAAAAGAGGAAATTACTCAGAAAATTAAAAAGGGTAAGGCAAAAAGAAGATTGGATAATCGGATTGCAAACCTATTAAAAGTCAATGAAGGCGAAGTCCCAAAAACACTTGTACAGCACGCTGAAACCACAGGTAAATCGATTACAAAAACTAAGGCTTTTGATGGCAGTAATGAGATTGAAGGTCTCGGTTATTCTTATTCACTCTATGAAGATATTAATAATAAAATTCTGGGTGAGGTAGGATCATTTCAACTTTCCAGTGACCAGAGTGTGATTATCTATGAAATTAATAAAGTAATTGACCCATTCATTAAGCCCATTGAAGAAGTTAAGGATCAGGCTAAGTCCATGGCTCAACAAGCTGAGACTAAGAAGTTTGCGTTTGAAAAGGCTGATGAGTTTGCAGATAGTGTTCAAACAAAGGAACAGTTTGAGAAACTAGTCAGTGATCTGAAAGCTGAAACTAAAGATTATAAATTTAAACTATTGGAAGATAACCGGGAAATTGGAAATATGGATTTTAAACTTGAAATCTATAAAATTCCTGTTGGTGGTGTCAAAATATTAAATAGACAGGAATCTAAACTAGCCGTTTATGTGAAAGCTAAAAATAGTGACCAAAAAGATGTTAAAGAAAGTGATTACGCCGCATTGGGTAATCAGCTTCAGCGTCAAAAAGTAAATAATATTTTAAATGGTATTATTAACAATACGAGAAAGGGGCTGGAAATTAAGCAGAACGACGCTTTATTAAACGCTTTGAAGATTCAATTATAATTAAAAAAAACTTGCGATTCACGGTTTCTCAGGTTATTAAAAGGGCAGAGAAAAGAATATTTGATCGTTTACTGCCCTTTTTAATGTCACTTTATTACTTATCAGGAATTTATCATGGATATTTTAAACCAACTGGAAGAAAAAATTTCATCAGCTGTTAATAAAATTAATGAACTAAAGTCAAAGGTTGACGAACTGGAACAAGAAAACCAGGTATACAAATCTAAACTTGAGACCTTGAATTCTCAGCTTAGTTCAGTTATCGATCCTGAAACAGAAACAACAGAGGCTCCGGAGGAAACTGAGGCCAGTAATGAAACTCCGGAATCAAACGAGTCAGCAGGCTCATCCTATTATACCAGTAATTCGTATTAATATATGATTCGGATAAATAAAAAACTATTAATTTTATTAGTTTTTTGTTTTTATCCCATGTGGATCTTAGGTAATCAATGGGTAGGCGTTCTTCCTTTATCTAACCAGCGAATTACTTAGGAGAAGGCTGGCTTGGTCATTATTTTCAAGCCAGAATCCAATCATTTCTCCAGCTTAATTCGGATTGGAATTTTCATAGTCAGGAATCCTTGAGATTATGGTACTATAAAGCCAAACCTCAACTAACTTCACCAACTTCGATCAATCATTTTACCACCTTATTCATTCACGGCGAATACCAAAAAGTAATTGATCTGGTGTCTGTAACGCTTTCAATCACAAAATTTGATTTGAAAAGTGGAGAAATTATTACAGACCAGTTTCAAAAAGATTTTTTATTTGATCAGCTTGATAATGAGGTAGATCAGTTGGCCTTAAAGCTTGGGCAGTGGGCATCACCTGATTTCAAGTTTAAGGAGCGCCCCGGTTATCCAAAGTTTAAACAGTTGAATCATCAAAATCTAATGTCGCTTTCGGCAATTATGTTTGCCCCCAAAATATTACCTGAAACGGGTTTAGTGTTGTCATTGATGGATGATCCGGAGATTCTTGACCATCCAAAATCCTTATCGATATTATTTGAGGCGATGATCGTATTGTCTCAAAACATGAATCACATAGATAAGGTCTATTTTCAAAATCAAGTTGATAAGAAATTAAGAGCTGCCTTGCGCACCTTCCCAAATCAATCAAATCTCCTGGCCTTGTTTGCGGAAAACATGTTTTTAATGCAGAAAGATATGGCATTGGTAAATCAGGCTGCCAAATCGGCAATTTTATCAGACAGTAATAACGAACTTGCCTATTTGATATTTTCACTCTCCGAAAATAGTGAAAACAGAGACAAAGCTGAATCTCTTCAATACATGAAAGAGATTAATCCCTGGTTATGGCCGGATGCAACAAGTGATACGATGCAATTTCAAAAAGGGATACTCACTTTAAAGCTGCTTTCTTTTTTTTAAAAAATCTTCTCTATATTAAGGCATGGAAAATCGCCCAGGAAGTTATGTGCTATTGTTGAATTGTGCCGTTAATGAACCGGTTTTAATTGGAAAACATAAAACATTAGATTTAATCCCGGGTTATTACACTTATTGTGGAAGTGCATTCGGTTCCGGGGGTATTGTGGCCCGTGTCCAGCGCCATTTGAAATTAAAAAAAAAGAAGCATTGGCATATTGATTATTTAAGAGATAAATGTACCATTGAGGAGATCTGGGTAAGTTATTTTAAAGAAAATCTTGAGCATCTTTGGGCACAGGACTTTTTACACCATAAAAAATCAACGATACCTTTAAATAAATTTGGATCAACAGATTGCAAATGCAGAACACACTTTTTCCATTTTACTTCAAAACCAGCGATTTCATGGTTAACTTATTCGAAAAAGATAAAAAGGATCAAAATTAACCATTTATAATTGAGGAGCTTGATAATGAAATATTTACATACCATGGTTCGTGTTTTGGACCTGGAAGCAAATGTGAAATTTTTTGAACTAATGGGTTTAAAAGAAATCAGAAGAAAAGAAGTACCTGCCGGTAAATTTACACTGATATTTTTAGCCACTGCTGAAGGGGAACCGGAGCTGGAGCTTACTTATAACTGGGATCAAAAAGACCCTTATGGTGGTGGTCGTAATTTCGGGCATTTAGCCTATGAAGTTGAAAACATCTATGAAACTTGTCAAAAGCTTATGGACAATGGCGTCAAAATATTAAGACCCCCCAGAGACGGTTATATGGCTTTTGTAAGATCACCGGACCAAATTTCTATTGAATTGCTACAGATCGGATCTCCTTTGCCTGTTGAAGAACCATGGGCTTCCATGGAAAACCATGGTGAGTGGTAATAAAAGGTGATTCATGAGTTTATTTAATAAATCTAAAAGACCTGATGATTATGATCCTGTGGAAGAAGCCTGGAAATCCCAGGATCTTAAAAAAATGCTGAAGGCTTTAAAATGGAAAGCCAAAAAACCATTAAGTCGCCATTTTCTGTTGTTATATATCGTACAACATACCTTTACAAAACGAAAAGAATCAAAAAAAATGGCTCAACTTTGTGATGAAATGGCTCAAATTCATCTGTCGGAACTCAATCAATATACACCCCTGTTACAGGAACTTTTTGGACAACTTCCGAATATTCAAACCCATCACTACCTGGCAACTATACTCAGTGAGTCGCATCATTATGATGACGCTATTCAGGTTTGTTTGCAGGCTTTGGCTATAGGTATCCCTCCTGGAAAGGGAGGATCTTATAAAGATCGTATAAAAATATTTGAAACCACTAAACAAAAACTGATTCATCAACCCTAAAGGCATAGCCAGTTGCAATTGAATCTCGCCGGATTGGTAAACTGCAAATTTCGTTGAAGTCGAACCAGGATTAATAATCAGTATTTGCATTTTAATAGTATCCGTGAACGATTTAAAAATATCTAAAAAAATAGAACTTTCGATTTTATTGATGTTTGATTATGATGATCTTACAGATTTTGATCAAGTGACACTTGACAATTAAAATATGGCAAGGATTGCAAATGACAGATACCTTTCATAAACAACATATTTCAAATCCTGTTCCGAAGGATACCCCTTTGGAAAAAACACTATTTCATGTAGATGGCTGTAAATATGATCAGTTTGTTTCCGGAATATCCTATATTTTCTATATTGATCCACAAATGTTATTGAATTCAATAGATTCAGAAATTAAAAGTAAGATCTATCATGTAATGGATAAAGCCTTAAAAAACATCAACCACCAGAATATTGTTATTATCGTGCCAAGACTGTTAAAACTTCGCTTGCTTCAATATCGTGATTATTCGAATTTCCTGATATGGATTGAACTGAAGAATGATGACCATTTTTTTAATCTGGACCCATTTCATATTAGACAGCATATTAAAAAAAATGATTCTAAACATCGGATTCGATTTAAAAGGGTTGATGCTAAATGTATCAATAAAAAACTACTGGCAAAACCGAACAATCACTTACCCCAACTTCTTGAAGATTTGAAGGATTTGAAGGATATTGTTAAATTGATCAATGTTCCTGATTTATTTAGTGATGATCAACTATGCCTTTCCTTAAACTCCACTTTAAACCAGGCAATTTGCTATTTTTCCGGTCAGGCAACAACTACTTTCAAAATCAGTGACCCGGCGCCCCAACAAATTTCAGAACTATTATGTGGTGCAGATCCTAATTGGCGAAAATTTATGGCCTATGAAATCGTCAGACAACTCGAATTCAGACAATTTGGTGTTAAAGCCATTTACTTAATTGGAAGTACCAAAAACAATAACGCCGGTATGGGAAGCGATATTGATTTAATGATCCATTTTAAAGGTAGCGAATCTCAAAAAACAAAACTCAATTTATGGTTGGAAGGTTGGAGTCGATGTTTAAGTGTAATGAATTACTTAAAAACCGGATATCAAACAGATGGCATTTTAGATGTCCATTATATTTCTGACGAGTCAATTGCCAGGAAAGACAGTTATACTGTAAAAATTGAAGCTGTTACAGATCCGGCCCTGTTGTTAAAATCAGATAATTACTAAAGAATTTCCCGGGTTGCTGAAGATAAGTTTTCCAGATCAAATTTTACAATACTTAGTTCATTACCATCGTGTGCTGCTGAAAAACAGGTGGTATTGTTAATTTTGTCCCGCCAGGAACCGGTCAAACGAGTAGATTCATGGATATGTCCATGCATGGTTAACAATGGTTGTTTTTGTTCGATGAATCGTTTGATAGCGATACTACCACAATGCACATCTAGTGGTACATGATCTATGGTTTTTCCATCTAAGGCGGCCCGATCCAATTTTGTTTTATAGGGTGGTGAGTGAAGCAGAAATATTGCTTTATCCAGATTTTGATCCCCTGTCAGCAATTCCAAATCTTTTTGAATCGTACCGTATTTAATTTCCGTTTCTTCGGCCGGAACCGTTCTGTTTCCTCTTAAAGGAGATATACAGGCAGGGTCAACAAATCTGCTAACATCAAATTTTTCCCAGTCTTTTAGCATAAACGGTGTCGGGGGAACATATGAATAGCCAAAAATTTTATAGCCCTCATATTTGAGTTGTTTTTGATGAATATAAGAGCATAGCTCCTCTTCCTGCATATTGATGAAATTTTGTTCTTCAATTCTGATATCATCATTACCCAATATTAAAAATACTCTGGGATACTGGATACCCATTTGATTTTTTAACTCGCTTAGATTTTTCTTAAAAAAACCATTTGCGAATTCACCTTTTGGAAAATTTGAATCGCTTAATAAATTTTGGAGTGCATGGGGTAACAAATCACCACCCATAAAAACGGCAGATGGTTTTTCAGTTAAAATTGCTTTAAAGAGTTTTATATAGCGGTTTTCAAAACCATGGAGATCTGAAACAAAGAAGCATTTGTTCATCATTGATTTCTTTTGCAATTTACTATTTTTGCCATTTATCTAATTTTGGCAGCTGATAAGTTTTTAATGCCTTCAGTAATAAAGAGGGTGTTGATTCAGATTTAATCATATCAACATGTTCGCTTTTAATAAACTTCTGAGTGACAGATTTGTTAAAAAAGTCAAAAAGAGAATTAAAAAACCCCTCAATATTCATTAATCCGATAGGCTTTTGATGAAAACCCAGTTGAGCCCAGGTGATGATTTCCAGTATTTCTTCCAGGGTACCAAAACCCCCGGGAAGCGCTATAAAAGCATCTGAAAGATCAAACATTTTTTGTTTTCGTTCGTGCATATTTTTAACGATATGCAATTCTGATATTTCATGATGATCAACTTTATCAGCAATCGCTTTGGGAATCACACCGATGGATCTGCCTCCTGAATTTAATACGGCTTGTGAAACTATTCCCATTAAACCCATATTTCCGCCACCATAGACTAAATCGATGTTGTTTTTTACCAGTTCTAAACCCAGATTTTTGGCGCTGTCCTGATAAATCGAATTAGCACCAGGACTGGATCCACAAAACACACATATTTTCTTAAACGCCATTTACGATATCCCATTGAAAATTTGTGATAAATCTTATTTTTTATTTGTTAATTAACTTTTATGAATGAAATAGTATTAACCCGTCAATCAATTTGCATACGACATCAAATCCAATATTTAATTCTGAGAAATATTTTTTTCCTTTTACTTTTTGACTTTGGCCATTTTAATGTTTATCTTTCACAATAATGAGGTGAGTAAAATAACTTAATTATATTCAATTAAAATGGAGAAAAATATGAAAAAACTGTTGCTCATTGCAATGCTGGTATTTTCAACAGTAATGTTTGGATATTCTGCACCGTTATATGAGGCCGGAAAGACTTACAAAATTACAATTTTACATACTAATGACCATCATGGCCATTTCTGGACAAGTCGCCACGGCGAATATGGACTTGCAGCTCAAAAAACACTGATTGATCAAATTAAAAAAGAAGTTAGTCTGGATGGCGGTTTTACACTTGTTTTATCTGCTGGTGATGTAAATACAGGCGTACCTGAGTCTGACTTACAAGATGCAGAACCTGATTTTAAAGCCATGTCTATCATCGGTTATGATGCAATGGTCCTTGGAAACCATGAATTTGATAAACCAAATGACGTTTTGGCAAAACAAAAAGAATGGGCAAAATTTCCATTTTTAGGTGCCAACGTTGTTAAAAAAAGTACTGGTCAACCACTTTATACACCCTATGTTACCTATAGTGTGGATGGACTTCGTATTGCGATAATGGGATTAACAACTGGTGATACTCCTAAATTAGTGACACCTACCAATGTCGAAAAACTGAAGTTTTTAGATCCTATTAAAACAGCAAAAAGATTAGTTCCAAAACTGAAACAAAAAGCGGGGTTGGTTATCGCCTTAACCCATTTGGGTTATTACGATTATGGACTGTACGGAAGTAATGCACCTGGTGATGTGACGTTAGCACAGGAAGTTGACGGTATTGATGTGATTATCGGTGGACACTCTCACACTAAACTGAGTGCTGTGGATATTCAGGGGGATACAGTAATCGCTCAGGCTGGTGACTGGGGAAAAAATGTCGGTCGTTTAGATCTTGAATTTCTGGATGGTGAACTAACAGTCAAAAATTATAAAGTCATTCCGGTAAACAAGAAAAAGAAAATCAAAAAAGATGGCAAAAAGGTTAGGGTTTTTATCGAAAAAGAAATTCCACAGGATCCAATGCTGGCCACTTTTTTGTTTGAATATCAGGATAAAGGTTCAGAAGAACTAAAGCAGGTGATTGGTGCTGTCAATGCTGATTTTATAGGCGAAAGAAAAATTGTTCGTTCTCAGGAAACGAATCTGGGCAATCTGATTGCTAAAACACAACGATTAAAAGTTGGTGCTGATCTTGCGGTAATGAATTCCGGTGGTATTCGAACCAGTCTGAAACAAGGTGATATTACTTATAAAGACGTACTGAAGGTACAACCTTTTTCAAATACCATTTGCATGGTCACCCTGAGTGGTGCTGAATTGAAACAGTATTTGGAAATTGCAGCTAATAAGAGTGCCGGATCCGGTGCTTTTGCACAGTTTGATAATACGGAAATCGTCATGAAAGGCGATAAACTGGAAAAAGCAAAAGTAGGTGGTATGATGGTGCAGGACTCCGGGAAATATAAACTGGCGATCAACAGCTTTGCAGCTGCCGGTGGCGATGGTTATATGAAAGTTACAAACCATCCTACTTTCGTTGATTCTGGATATATTGATGCAGATATTTTAAAAGAATTTATTCAGATGAACTCTCCTTTGAATGCTGCTCAATATGCTCCAACCAATGACGTAACTCGTAAATAATTGAGTAAAAAAAACCCGGTTTTACCGGGTTTTTTTTATGTTTTTTTAGTTGTATAATATTCTTATCAAGATCTTTGTTAAGTTTGATTAAAAATTAAAACCTAAAAGGAATTCCAGTTCGCTTAAAGAGGTGATTTTACCTTCATTATTTGTATCATATTCTTCTTTTTGATCATGATATTTCATCCCGAGCGTCATTCCTTGATTTGGAACAGTCATAAATCCAATTGTATATCTAATATATTTACTCTCCTTACCTAAAGGAGCATTGTTATAAAATTTTCCAATTTTTCTGAATTTTGTTCCACTTTTATCCGTATTCCATTTTTCGGTAATCGTCTGATTTTCAAAAAGAAAAAGCCATTCATTTGATTTGTATTCGATAGCAATGCGGGCATCCAGGGTTTCGGGATGAACGTTTCCGTCTTTACCATCTTTTGATTCTTCAACAGTTTCAGCTGAAGAAATGTGTGAATATTCAAACCGGATTGGGTTATTGTTGTCTCCCATAAAAAAACCAATACCCATTTGCATATTCATCCATTTATTACCGACTCTGAAATTTTCTTTTTCTGCATCTTCAACCGTTTCTACCCCAAATCCTAAAAAAAAGCTTTCGCTTAACTTCCAGGTTAGTCCCACTCCCATAGTGGTCTCTGTAGCCTCATAAAGTTCTGTGCCATCCACATTATGATGATGCTCAAATTGTTGGTATTTTCCTCCCAGAGTAATAGATTCACTATAAGGAAAAGCCATGTTTATTAACATATTCTGTTCATTGACATCATATTCCATTCCTTCAGATTTTACAGTGGTTTTATATTCTGGTAAATATTCCACTTCTCCTGCCCAGGTTTTATCCTGGTAACCAATTATAATATCAAAGCCAGTGGTTTGTAGTTCGTTAGTGGTTTCACCGCTGACTTCCCGATCCCCGTTTCCATAATAAATCCGACCGGCTATTGTATTATAACTTCGATTGGCAGCTGCAGCCGGGGCTTCAGCTACCGAAGTTGGGTCTAGAGAGTGGGTTGCAACCTGACCATAAGCTACGGAATTTATACTTAATAGTACAATTAAAAAAAATATCTTTCTCATAATTTCTCCAGTGGTAATCAAAATACCTATAAAATATTTTTATGATATGGGTTACTCTTTTAGCTGTATGATTTGTTTTTCAAATACATGCTGAGTGTAATTTAATTTAGTAATCAATCCAATGAAACTCCTGTCCATTCCGGATTTGCCACCCATAGTGATTTACCAAGTGGATTTATATTGGCGGTTGCAGAAGAAGAGTTTACACCCCAATATGGATCAACTTGCCCGGACCATCCTGCTCCATTTAAAACACCAAAGTGTAAATGGGGATTAGAAGATCTTCCTGAACTACCCACTTCTGCCAGCTTTTGTCCCCTAACGACACTGTCTCCAGCTTTTACAATTACTGAATCTGTTTTTAAATGTAAGTAAATAGTTTTGGAAACACCTGAAACACCAGTATGTTCCAGATAAATCCAATTACCTTCACCGGTAAATCCATTATCACTGGTTGAGTCCATGCTTCCGGCAGGATTACATT
>Ga0233437_1006138_pt1 | contig 12516 bp, 11 predicted proteins | sample SI_122_August201_FD_182714 | JGI IMG/M metagenome (GOLD analysis project Ga0233437, IMG submission 182714) | Seawater microbial communities from Saanich Inlet, British Columbia, Canada - SI_122_August2016_200_MG | ecosystem: Environmental > Aquatic > Marine > Inlet | place: Canada: British... | reverse complement strand
TAACAAAAGATGGGTGTCAGCTTATCAGTTACGCAAGACTGGTTGGCGTGTCCCGCTCCGTCTAGCTTGGCAATTTATTATCAAGCAGAAAAAGTAACCCGGTGTTTATTACAGCATCGGGTTTTTTGTTGAAAAATTCACTTTGCTGCCTGGCCGTGCAACGGCCAGGCTATCTACAACAAAGGCCCCTAAAGGGGCCTGCGGACGCCTAAAGATTCTAGCCCCGTTCACGGGGTTTTTTACCCCTAGGCGGCTGGATGATTTTATTGAAAAATTTACCTTACCACTTTTACCTTTTATCTTTTTTCTGCTAAAATGTAGGCATGTCTATTAAATTTTGTGCAAAAGCAAAACAAGTTATTGATTTGGTGGAGAATTCTGACCGTAGTTTTTTTGTTACAGGCAAGGCGGGAACTGGTAAATCCACACTTCTTGAGCATATCCGGCTATATAACAAGAAAAAGTCCGTAGTTTTAGCACCGACTGGGATTTCCGCAATTAATGTTAACGGAGAGACTATTCATTCATTTTTCGGTATCAAGCCTGGTTATGAAAAGGATGAAGCGCGGAAAATGAAAATTGATGACAGGAAAAGGAAAAAGTTTGCCAGACTAAAGACAATGTTCGTGGATGAAGTTTCAATGGTCAGAGCTGATGTATTTGATGCTATGGATATAGTTCTTCGACGGGCAAGAGGAAGTGAGCATCCGTTTGGTGGTGTGCAGATGGTCCTATTCGGAGATCTTTATCAATTACCGCCAGTGGTAACCACGGCAGACAGGGAACAGTTTTTTTCTGAATATGATTCACCATACTTTTTTGCGTCCGATGTATTCAGTGGTCAAAAAAATATTTTTGATGCAGATTTTGAATTACCAATCATTGAACTGGAGACAATTTATCGACAAAAGGATCGGAAATTTATTGAAGTGTTAAATGCCGTTCGGGAAAACAGAGTTGAAGATAATCATTTGCAAGTATTAAATTCTCGTTATTCAAGAGATTTTAGTTCATCGAAAAGCGATAAGTATATTTATTTAGTTACAACGAATGCTGAAGCCAAAACAATCAATGAATTAGAAATGAAAAAACTAGGACAGTCAGAATTAGATTTTGTTGCCGAAAAATCAGGCAAGGTTCCTAAAAGTTTATACCCAAATGATACTACGATTACTCTGTGTGAGGGCGCGCAGGTGATGTTTATTTGCAATGACAAGGAAAGGCGCTGGGTAAATGGTACGATTGGTAAAATTAAAGAGATTAGAATGGAATATAATTCAGAGAAAGATGCAGAAGAGATTGTTATTAGAGTAGAGAAAGAAGATAAAAAAATTGTAGAAGTAAAGCGACATGAATGGGAAATTTCCAAGTACGTCTTTCATGGCGGGAAGTTTGAGCGTGAACAGATTGGTAAATACATTCAGGTTCCACTCCGTTTAGCTTGGGCGATTACCGTTCATAAGAGTCAGGGCAAGACATTTGAAAAAGTTATAATCGATTTTGGGCGTGGTACTTTTGCGCATGGGCAGAGTTATGTGGCGCTTAGTCGTTGTACAACACTTGAGGGGATGGTTCTCAAGCGACCCATGACTCGCAGAACTATTATTATGGATGAACAGATTCGAGCGTTTCATGAGGATAATCGACTCTAGATTAAAGTTTTAAATTGTAATATATCGGAAGCACTAGTTATAGGGATAATACAATATTTTAATATGAAAATATTCATTATTGGTCCAGGTGGAGTTGGGAAATCAACGGTTGGCAAAATACTTGCACAAAAGCTTGGATATGATTTTATTGATTTAGATGGAGAGTTTTGTGAAAAGATTGAAAATGTTGGTGTGTTCATTAATACAAGGGGATATGAGGAATATTGTCAAAGAAACTCAGACCTTTTTCTTAATATTCTTAATCAAAAGAAAGATAATTTTGTTTTCGCTCTTTCCTCGGGATTCCTAGTTCACGATAGTTTTGACCAACTAACCTTAAAAAATCAGCAGACTTTAGAAAAAGCAGGAATTACAGTGCTTCTATTACCGTCAGAGTCCTTGGAGGAGAGTACGGAGATAGTAATCAAAAGACAGCTCAAGCGCGGTTTCGGATTGAAAGAGGATAGAGAGCGCGAAAAATTTCGAAAACGATTTCGAGAATACCAACAATTTGGTGATATTAAAATTTATTCGTGCAAAGAGCCAGAATTAATTGCCCTAGAAATTTTGGATAAACTGAATACAGCGATATCAAATTAAAATTAAAAAGTATGTTCAAATGTGAATGCCTGTTGGACGGGCATTTTTTGTTTCTCCATAATACATTATACTTACTCGACATTTCACAATTGACAAAATTTACAATAAATGCTAGAATAAAGAGTTCGATTTAGATACGATCAAATTGATAATTTGCAATAGAGGAGACTGATATGAGAAAGATGTTGAATTGCCGAAATGTCATTGTGTGTTCTTTGATGTTAATAGTATGTTCTTGTGGGGAAAAGGAGACTTCTACAAAAAAGAAACCGGAGTCAAAAGAACAAAAGAATTACACATTGGAAGAACTTTTTTCGGATCCTGATATGTCAGCAACTTTTGCTAAACAAAAAGCAAAAGAACTGGCGAGCCTTTTACCTGCGGAGGTCTTGGCACGACAGTATCCCATAGTGCGAATGTATACTGAGAAAAACTCTATTAGAGAGGCTCTGGAGTATTTTTGGCGAGTGGATGTCAAGCGACAGCTGAAAATTATTAAAAAAGGAATTGCCGAGTTGGAAAAAGGTCCAACTTTGAAGATCACGATCCTTTTAGATAGTCACCCCGTGTTACAGCATAAGCAGACAGAAGAGTCTCTTCGTCGACAAGCTCTAATTTCTGAGTATGTTCGGACAAGCTCACCCGAGGTTGTTTTTAAGGAAAATGACCCTGTAGATGAAATGACTTGGGCCAGTTTTTTGCAAGAGCTAGCAAAGTGGGAGCCGGAAGCATTGGCCAATGCAACTAAGATTGGACCAGAAGAATTTTTTGGAAATTACAAGGCCAACGGTTTGCACTCCTGGCATTTTGACTACATTGGACAAAGTGATCAAAAGATTTTCGGAGTAGAAGATTACTATTTGGGAACTTTGATACCAACTTTGTTCATGTTCGTAGAAGAGAGTCTGAACAGAAATGTTTATCTTGCAGGAGTTATGAACTTGAATTTCGTTTGGCGAGATCAAATAATGTTGGCTCACATTGTACAGCAGATGCGAAAGCATGGCTATACAGAAGCGTTATTTGTTGTTGGTCAAGCTCACGAAACATCATTGACAGTACTTTGCAAACAGTGGGGTATTGATGTGCAAGTAGTGTCCCTGGAGTGAAGTTTTCATTAACAAACAAACACAAACCGCCTCGCGTGAGAGGCGCTTACCCAGTACCAAACGGTGCTGGGTTTTTTTGTTGATTTTTTCTCCGAATTTATTGGAAAAAATAAAAAAAACCCGACCGCGATATATTTCCTAAGAATATATAAAGTGTCGGGTTTGAACCCAAGAGACAGTAGCGTACTAATGAGAAAAGAGTTTTATACTATCCTTGTTGGTCACTTGCACGTTGCAATAACCTGCAAAGTGGACCTAAACTCCATTCTCATCATGTTTTTACTTCTCAGTTTTAACATTGACGCAATAGATGGCGAGGTTTGTACCATTCTACTAAACAATACCAGTCCTGAAATCAGTATTTGTATCACTGTCCCTACGTTCCTATACAAGGTATAGGGGGCTACTGTGCCTTTATTATAGAACATAATTGTATTGTTGTCAAGTGCTGGCTACGTTTGTGTAAAATTATATAAGGAAGGTGCAGATTTTTATAGGCTAAACTAAATAAACACAAAACCTGCCTTCGGCAGGTTCACTTATCGTAGGTATGTTGGCGTCTCGATTGGGACGTTTTTTTATTTCCACAATTAATTTCCATAATACATATCGCATAATTCATATTTCACAATTGACAAAATTGACAATTAATGCTAGACTAACCAGTTAATTTAAGTTACGATTGAGTTAGAAATGAACGTTGACAATTTGACTGGAGGAATGTCATGAAAAAGGTAATCACAGTAATTTTAGGCCTCGTTGTCGTATCTTTTGCAACAAATGCAATGGCTCTAAACTATTACCAACAAAAATTCTTTTACAAATGTTGGAAAGACAGTTGCTATCAGCTCTTGCTTGACGCTGATTGGGCAAACTACATGAATTGCTCGTGGGATTGCAGTGCTCAGGCACAAAATGCAGTCCAGGGCTGGTGTGAGGATTCTGATGGTGGTATGTCGTTCAAAGAGTTCGGCATTGTCACGACTGATACAAGTCCAGTTGGTAAAGCTGACTGGTGTCTTGACTGGTTTGGAACAACGTATGTTATCGAGGGCGGTTGCTCGGCGAATCAGACTTACAAGCGGTGGTACAAGAATTGTAGTGAATACAGCGCGAAGCATTACTGCCTTGAAGGTGTATGCGAGTATGTGAATAATCCGCCGGAGTTGTGGATTGCGTTTAATGAGGAAATCGTCAATGAAGGTGAATTGATTGAGGGTCATCTTTGGGCGTATGATGATGACGATGATGATTTAGTGTTCTCAGTTGAAAATGCGCCGGAAGGATTTATCTTTGATCCAAATCCTGATGAACCTTGTCTTGTTTTTCCACCTGCGCCATGTGCAACTTTTTCATGGACGCCTGGATTTGATCAGGCGGGAGAGTATGAAGTTACTTTCTTGGTGAGTGATGGGGATGATGTGGATAGTTTTGAGGTGGGATTTGAGGTGGTGGAACTTCCAGTTTGCGAAGTGCAGGAAATTGAAAATGGAATCATTGGGCCATATCCAGGTTGTAACGTGATCTGTGATGATTGGTATATGGAGGAAGAAGGTAATTGCATAAGTAGTATTATCGAATTTGCAGATCCAGACTTCGAATATGTTGTGCGGAAAAAAATCAATAAGCTTGATGAAAATCAGTTTCCGTATTTAACTCAAAATGATGTGAAAAATATTGAAGTGCTGAAGTTGTCGCACAATCCCATTACTGATTTGGGAGGAATTGAACACTTTTTATCCCTAAAAGAATTGGAAATGGATGAAATTGGGATTGTTGATATTGGTCCTTTAAGTAGCTTGGTTACTTTGACGCATCTAGATATTCAGGAAAATTTTATCTCGGACCTTACTCCCTTATCCGGATTGACTTCGTTAAACTGGCTTAGGGCCAAGGATAATTTTATCTCTGATATTGCTCCTTTAATGGAGTTAACGTCATTGGAACTTTTGCAACTCCAGGAGAATCAAATATTTGATTTAACTCCTTTAGCAGAGCTTTCATTGTTAACCTCTCTTCAACTTCAGGAAAACCAGATATCCAATCTTAATGGTTTGGAAGGGCTAACTTCTCTATGGCAACTCATTCTTTATGAGAATCAAATTTCTGATTTAACTCCTTTAGTAGGGTTAATTTCATTAGATAATCTTTGGTTAGAAGACAATCTCGTCTCGGACCTTACTCCTTTGGCTGAATTAATTTTGTTGAGGGGCCTAACTCTTATGAATAACCAAGTTTCTGATTTAACTCCATTGTCAGGGTTACCCTCACTGGAAGGCATAAACATTAACAATAACCAGGTTTCTGACCTTACACCTTTAGCTGGATTAGTTACTCTGAAATATTTACGTTTTAGTAATAATCAAGTCACTGATCTTACTCCTTTGGCGGGATTAACTTCTTTACTTCAACTTTGGCTTAACAACAACCAAGTTTCAAGTCTAGTGGGGTTAGAAAGTTTAACAACTTTAAAAACGCTTAGTATTGAGAATAATCAAGTAAGTGATGTTACTCCTATAGCTGGTTTGCTTTGGTTGACATATCTTTATTTGGCAAATAATCAATTGTTTGTAGATGTTGGAACTTGTAGTGTGCTGATTAAATTGAAAAACACACAGATATTTGGTTTTGACATGACTGCATGTAACTAACACACAAACACAAAACGTCCAAACTTGGGCGTTTTTTTGATTGACTTTAGATGGTGAGCTTGCTAGAATAAAAGTATAATATTTATTTATGACAGAAACTTTTATACAATCGGCTCCGTCGGTTTTTTGTACTCTAACCGAGAGTACTTATATTGAGATAATAAAAGATTTGGCACCTTCGATTATTGGTTTTTTAAGTCTTGTTTTAGCAGTTTTCATCCATTTTAAAACAACTCGATTCACACGACATTTTGAAAGGCCACTTATTAGTATTGACAAGACAGAAGTAAGAATTGAAGAAGGGGGATTTGAGGATGGACTAAAATTTAAATACCCATATAATATTGTTTTTCATAATCAAGGAAAACACCCTGCTAGTGATGTAAGTATCACAACCCTTTATATGTATCCTAATGACAAAGTAGAATTAAATAGGTTTGAATCGCCAAATAAATTATATCAAGATAAAAAAAGCACATCATCAGGCAATATTTTTTCGTCTCATAAATTAAGTAAGGAAGCCCCAGTATTAATAGCTATAAAAATTCAATACAAAGATTATTTAGAAATTAAAAACAAGTTTAATAATGAATGGTTTTGGTATAAATTTATTGGAGGAGGGACTTTTTTGCATCCTACAGTAGAAGAAAAAAAGTTAATGCAACAAAAGCTAAAAAAAGATGGATATATTGTCTGACCTATTAATATTTTGACATTACTGAGAGACGGGCGGCTCCATTCAGATGCTATCGGTTCCACTTTATGTAATTATTTTTCCCAACTGCCTGAGAGGGCGTTTTTTTATTGATTATCCTTTTGTGTAAAATTAGGGGAGTGCGGTTGAGATTTTGTTGAAAAATTTTAGCAGACATGTTAAAATAGTGTCATATATATGAAAAAACCATACTTTCAAAAACCTAAATTCAAGTTATATCATGGAAACTCAATGGAAATTCTGAAGGAGTTCCCACCAGATATTTTTGATATGATTTTTGCCGATCCGCCATATTTTCTTTCCAGCGGTAGTTTTACCTGTCAGAATGGTAAAATGGTGAGTGTGAAAAAGGGGGACTGGGATTTAAGTAAAGGACACCAAGAAAACTTTAATTTTCATTTAGATTGGATAAACGCATGTCGAAGGGTATTGAAACCAAATGGTACTATTTGGGTTAGCGGAACCTATCATTCTGTCTATCAGTGTGGCTTTGCATTGCAGTTGGCCGGCTATCATGTTTTAAATGATATTTCATGGTTTAAGCCAAACGCATCACCAAATTTAAGTTGTAGATTTTTCACTGCTAGTCACGAAACATTGGTTTGGGCGAGAAAAGAGAAAAAGGCGAAGCACACCTTTAATTATCAGGAAATGAAAAATGGTGATTGGCCGGAAGATCAGATGAAGAAGCCTGGTCTGCAAATGAGATCTGTTTGGTCAATTAATACTCCAAAAAAATCAGAGAAAAACTTTGGCAAACATCCTACACAAAAATCTTTGGATTTGCTAAAAAGAATTGTTATTGCAAGTACAAATAAAGGAGATTTAATTCTTGACCCTTTTACGGGCAGTTCAACAACTGGGATTGCCGCGTATGAGCATGGACGTCACTTTGTTGGGCTTGATATGGAAAAAGAATATTTGGATTTGTCAAAGCAAAGATTCAATGAAATATTGAAATCTAAAAATCGTAAACTATTATAATTATGGCAAACAGCAAATCATGGGCAAAAATATTTCGTGATTATAACATTAATGAGCACGACTTTGATAAAGAACCATTTGTATTAACCGCACCGCAAATTAAAGTTTCATGTCAAAGATTTAAAAAAACTGCAGAAAAGGAGGTTCGAATCCTTTGTAAGCAGGACACAAGAGAGTCCCGTCCGAAAATTTTTCAAAAAAACAATCTATTTCTTCTTCCCGTTAAAAATGGAATATATAATATTATAAAAGGGGAGGGTTATCTGGATATGCCAGAAATAAATAAAGAAATTGAAATATACTCGTCTAAATTACAATTTCACTTGGATTCCTCAGATGTAGGAGACTCTGAGATGCAACATCTAGATTTTGCCTATGCCTCAAGTTTAATCAGAACTTTTATGGACGATCCGACACTTGTTCTGACAATTCGTGGTCGAAAATACACGCCGGAATTTCATTTTAAAGTTGGGAGTCAAGAGATTAAAACAGCGAGTGTCCAGACAGAAGTAGATGCTGGTTATGAGGGAGAAAACCAAATTGTTTTGGTTGAGGCAAAAAGGCCTGGCGTTAGCAATACGATCATAAGACAACTTTATTATCCATTTAGGCAATGGCAAGTTTGTACAGAAAAGAAAGTTATTATTTTGTTTTTTGAGCGAGATATTAAAGAAAATAGTTATTCTATTTGGCAATTTAAATTCGAAAATGAGGATGATTATAATAGTGTGAAGTTAGTAAACTCAGGTAAATATAGGATAAAAGAAAGTTAGGACAGAAGCTATATTAAAAAAATGTTTCATAAAAATGGTTTTGATGAAGGATGTTGGAAGTTATTATAGTAATATTAAGTATGTTTAATCAAAAAAGTAAAAACAAAATTCAAGAACCAGATTGGTCCCATACTAATGAAGCCGTATCGCACATAGCAAAAAGTTTTATTAAAAAAAAGACCGGTAGATTCTGGTTGCGCAAATAGGAAAAAATCCTAGAAAGTTAACACCAAGAGAAGCTGCAAGGCTACAAGGTTATCCGGAAACATTTGTTATACCTGTTTCTGACACACAAGCGTATAAGCAATTTGGGAACAGCGTTCCAGTTAATTTGATACGGGCAATTGCCGTAGAGGTAGTAAAGCATTTGTGAAAAAATAAAATATGCCATTATCCAAAAATTTAATAAAAAAACTAGAAACCCTCGATAATCATAATGTCTGGGAGCTGTTTGCGTTTGCGAAGGTTCAATTAAAAGAGAGAGGACTAGTAAGAACAGAAAATATTACTGGAGAAAGGGGTGAATTTTTAGCTATCGAGGCATATAATAATATTCCAGGTTATTCAAATTTACAAGCTGCCCCCGAGGGAACACAAAACGTTGATGCGTTAAGTCGAAAGGGAGAAAGATATAGTATTAAAACAATCACCCAACCAGGCCGACTAACAGGTGTTTTTTATAATGTGGGAAATGTAGAAGATACTATTTTGCCAGACAAAAAGTTTGAATATGTTATTATTGTTTCAATAAGTAAAGCGCTTGAGCCTGTTTTAATCATTGAATTAACATGGGAGAAGTTTTTGGAATTTCGGAAATGGCACAAAACAATGAGAGCATGGAATCTTTCATTAACCAAAAAACTTATGGCTGAGGCAAAGATTATTTTTGAGTTATAATGTTGTAATGGATATATTAAGGCAGACCTATGCTCAAATGAGCCTGTTTTTTTGATATTGTCATAGTAATTTTAGCTTAAATGTGGTAGATTGAAGGTAGGAATAAAAAATGAAAATATGATTAAAATTATAATTATAATCCTAACCTATTTAGCCGGAGGGTTGTTGCTTGTGTTCTGGGATATGCGCTATCGCATATTATCTTTGCTTTTTAATTCTCGAGAATTTGACCTTAAGGCAAATATAGAATCTCCACTTTACGTGAATGAACGTGGCGCAGCCCGACTCAATGGGATTATCAGAATTTTTTTTATTTGGCCTCTTAGAATATATGTATCTGCGAGAAGAATTATTCGGAAACAGGACATCATAAAGAAGAAAACAAATAAATCAGAGATCACAGAAGTTTTTGAAAAGATGTCCAAGACCCACTTTCCTGGTGGTAAAAAACAAATTCAAGATCAAACAAATGAAATTATTGAACTTTTAAATGGTAAAATAAACTTTGAAACAGCACAAAAGATGCTCTTGAAGGGGAAGGGTATGCTTTCAATAAACAAAAATCGATTGTATGAGTCAATGAAATTGAATTTTGGTGATATTTTAGACGATAATGAATTGAAGCTTGTAACTGCTTTTCTAATGCTTGGATCAACAGATGAAAAAGCTATTAAATTTATAGAGACTGGTTTTGGCTTAACAGGGTTAGGCTATGACGAAGATGAAATTCCTGTCGCATATGGCGAATTTGGTCGCTGTGAAACCAATCCAATCCCTGTGAACGGAATTTTGGCAAGCGACGTGTATTTAGAAAGTCTAAAAACCGTTGATGGAAGTAAAATTAAATTTAAAAGAGCTGGATCGATTGAATCAAGTGTAATGAAAATGGATGGGTTAATAGACATTTATAATATTTTTACTGAACATAATAAAGATCTTGGAAAATTATATATTTCACCTTACAATAAAAGATTATCAAGAAAGGCTCCTGTCGGTTTTGTTATTGAGGAGGGTGTTCTTGTTAATTCTGATGATGATTTACAAAACAAAGTTAATCAAGCACAAAAATACAAAAAAGAGGGTAAATTAGTTGAGGCTATGGGAATATATAATCAAGTTTATGATCATTTTATTAAAGAAGCTTGTAAAGTCGCAAGAAAACTTGAAAATACTGTTCAAGATACGGAAACTACTAGAACAATAAATCCAGAATATTTTTCAGCTGGAGAAAAATATTTAAAACGAGACAAAACTGTATGTACGATATTAAACAATATGGGCGTTATTTTTGCTGAACTTAACGACAAAGAAAATTCAAAAAAATATTTTATGGAATCAATTAAATTGACGCCAGATGGGCTAGATTATCAGAATCCAAAAATTGGTTTAAAAAATTTAGAAAAATAAGTTGGACATTCATCTAACCTCGGAAGACAAGTCTCTTTACCACTCCCAAAAAATATTTGCACTATTATCGATATCTAAAAACTCAAGCACAAAAAAATGCACATCACAAAAACCGACTACCTCGAATACACATACTGCAAAAAGAATCTCTGGCTAAACAAACACAAGCCAGAGCTTTTTGACGATGTCGAATTATCAGAATTTGAAAAGAAAATTATCGAAGAGGGGAATATAGCAGACGAAGCAGCCAGAAATCTTTTTCCTGGTGGAGAACTGATTGATATTATTGGTGTCAATGCCGTACCAGTTACAAAAAAAATACTCGAGAAAAACCCACCAGTCCTGTTCCAGGGTGCATTCCAGTATAATGACTTTTTCGTCCAGGCAGATATCCTTCGTTATAATAATGTTTTGAAAGGCTGGGAGCTCTATGAAGTAAAAGCAACCAACGACGTGAAAAGGGAGATTCCGCACCATCATATCAACGACCTCGCATTCCAGAAAATTGTTATTGAGAATGACGGTCTGAATATTGTGAAAGCAGGCGTAATTCATCTGAACGGTGAATACCGGAAACAGGGAAAAGTTGACTATGACGAGCTGTTTATCATTGCCGAGCTAACAGACGAGGTTCTAGAGGCCGAGGCGGGTGTTCAGGAACAAATGAACGATATCAAGATCTATTTGAATATGAAAGAAGAAAAAGGCTGTGAATGTTTGTACCGTGGCAGAAATTCACAATGTACTACATTTGCTTATTCCAACCCAAAAGTCCCAGAATATTCTGTCCATGATATCAATAGAATCGGTGGTAGTAAAAAACTGTTTTATGACTGGATAGATCGAGGAATATATAAGCTGGAAGAAATAGATAACCCAGAAAAACTTAAAGGTACGAAAAAGTTCCAATACGACGCGTATATGCTTGGAAATCCAATTGTTGACACCACTGCCGTAAGAAATGAGCTTGCTAGTTTGACCTTCCCAATCCATTTCTTCGATTATGAAGGCTACTCAAGCGCAATCCCAAGGTTTAATGATTTTGGCGCATATGAACAAGTACCATTTCAATACTCACTACATATATTGCATGAAGATGGAACACTGGACCACAAGGAATATCTTATCACCGACCCAGAAAGTGATCTTACTTTGCCACTTATCAAAAGAATGAGAGAAGATTTTGATGATACGGGTAGTGTCATCGCTTGGTACAAATCATATGAATCACAACGAAACGATAAACTTGCAGAAATCCATCCTGACTATGCTGAATTTCTTGTTGGCCTGAACGACCGAATGTTTGACCTCATGACAATCTTTTCTAATAATTATTATGTTGATGCTCGGTTCAAAGGAAGTTCGAGTATAAAAAACGTTCTTCCAGTTATTGTCCCTGAACTTACCTACAGGACCTTAGGAATCCAAAAAGGAGACCAAGCAGTCGAACGCTGGGAAAGAATGGTGTTTGGCGATAGCTCACCTGAAGAAAAAAAACAGATCGCCAGTGACTTGCTCAAATATTGTAAGTTGGATACATTCGCAATGGTGGAAATTTATAGATTTTTGAAGAAATTGTAATTCTAATAAGTAGAAGTGAACTAAAGTATGGTTGTAAACTTTATAAAATGTCCTCATTGCCATGAAGAAATTAACGCCTTTTATGCTTGCGTAAGCCATTGTCCTTCTTGTCAAAAAACATTTGCTTCTGCCTGGGTTTGTGATTCT
>Ga0233437_1006137_pt1 | contig 12519 bp, 21 predicted proteins | sample SI_122_August201_FD_182714 | JGI IMG/M metagenome (GOLD analysis project Ga0233437, IMG submission 182714) | Seawater microbial communities from Saanich Inlet, British Columbia, Canada - SI_122_August2016_200_MG | ecosystem: Environmental > Aquatic > Marine > Inlet | place: Canada: British... | reverse complement strand
CAATACTTTTGGTATTCCACACAATGTCATCGTATATGTGAAGTATGGACTCAAGGCATCTGCAAATGCGGTTGAAATAGCAAATTCGTAGTCGCCCCATTCCTGTGAAAATTCAGGGAAAAACATACCAGCGTCAACATTAATATTTTTGATTATCTCTTCCCGCAGTAAGCCCATTGGCATCATTGTCGGCGAATTAGTTGGGACGTTAATCTCAACCTTTTGGTCTGAGTCAGTAAACACATGCTGATATCGCTTTGGATGGTCAACTGCCATTTTCTTGATATGTGATGCCAACTCGGTCATAAATGTATACCAAATTAAATGAGGCGTGATGACAATACCCTTGTGGTTGTTGTACGCCATGGACATGTATTCCATAACCCCGTAATGTGGATGGTCACCTACCGAACTTCCAATCAGTTCCAATTTACTGTCGCTCTGTTTGACAACAAGCTGTTCCATATCCGCTTTTGTTGCGGTTTCAAGTTCGATGTAATCTAACTCGGTATCTAATATGATTGTGTTCTTCATTTTCTGTTCCTTTATGTTGTCTACTGCATACGGATGAATTCAAAACAGTGGTTTTGGAAAAAGTTTGGGTTGATACTTCAACTTAATCTTCTAAATTTGTATCAGATACTGTTAATTCACGACCCGTTCGCCGAACATGTTCAGCACGCATAACAAAACAAACTGCGTAGCTCCCATCCCAAGGCGTATCACGATTGGACACCGGCATATATGTTGGCCAGTCAAACCGAAATGGTTGAACGATGTCCTGTATAAAATCGAACAGTGTATCATAAATTTTACGGCCGTGTTTATAATCATTTGCTTTTATATGATATTCATATGACCACACACCACCACGATGAATTTTCAACCATGTGAGTCCCATTTTTTCAATTTCATTTTCAAATATATAATATTTATTTGGAACTAACTTCTGTGGAATCGGAAATGTAAAATTGTCTTCTAAATAATTTTTTGGAAATTCATGAATTGTAAATCCACTGTTGCATTCATACCCACACCTTTTACATCGCCAATCATATTTATAGTCGGTATCAGGTGTAGAATACAGATGGAAATCACACTCTGTACAGCTTAAGTAATCATATTTAAACCCATTCACTTTCATAGTTCCCGCTTTCTCATTACGCTATAATATAGGTGTATGTGGGGCGTTGTGCAAGGATTTATTTTGGTTTTTTCTTGCAATTGTTGAAATGGTAGCGATTCATGTTTGCAAACCCACCCTTTTTATCACAATATGGACAAGTAACAATACGCTGGGGAATGTGAGGCCGCTTTCCAGCTACAATCGTACAATTGTTAAAATGCCACTTACTCATACTCAAGCCCCCGCCAGATTTTCCACAGTGTGGACACGTTACTTGTTTACGATTTTGATTTAACGCATTCTCACGCATTTTCTGTCGAGTTTCCTCTGAAACTACCTTGCCCTTGTGAATTTTACTGATTTTCTCACGGGTTTCTACAGAACACGGTCTATTCATACCAGCTTTACTGATTTTCTCACGTGTTTCATCAGACATCGGTGGACGATTTAACGCAATCTCACGCAGTTTCTGTCGAGTTTCCTCTGAAACTACCTTACCTCTGTGAATTTTACCTATCTTCTCACGGGTTTCTGCCGAATAGGGTGGTCTTTTCAGTCGTGAAACCGACATTTTTTTGCGGGTTTCCGCCGAGGGTGGCGGTCGATTTAACGCAATCTCACGGTGTTTCTGTCGAGTTTCCTCTGATGGGTTGCTAAGTGCAATACTAATTTTCAATTTAGTTTCATCAGAATGCGCAAATTCTTGTCGTGGACTTTCTAATGCATTATATCTATTATAGCTCATTTCATCATATCTGACATTCAATTTTTTATGTTCATTCATTTCGGCGACATCAGCCAAACCACGATTCGGAAAGGTTTCAATCACCTCATATGTATAATTTTGAGGATTGTCCTTTTGGTCTTGCATGAATGCTTTGTCTGAGCTTGAACTGAAGTATTTGATACCGATGTCTGGCTTGCCTTCACATGACCGGACTCCGATATAATACATTCCAGTTACTATATTTTTTATAATGTATATGTAGTGTGCCATTATTCATCCTCAAACATTAAATAATATTTACCATACCGAGTTTCTATTCGTTTCAACTCTGAAACATCCATCTTGGCCTTACGGAGTGCGTCGGAAATTCTACCTTTCAAATGGCCATACGTTACGCCATATTCTTCACCTTTATTTGAAAAATTGTTAAAAAAGAATTTATCAGTATCAAATACCACGTACCATTCTCCTCTATAATTTACACTTGAGGCGTTAACTTCATCCTCTATTGCATAATCAACAAATTTCTTTTGCTTCTTAGTTAATTTAATGTTCTTCTTTGAAATCCAATTTCGTCCCTTCATAATATTTTACCTTTCTGTTTTTTTACTTTGCAATTTTTTGTCCTTTATAGCCCCAGTTGGTTTGCCCTCAACATGTTTGATTATGAATCCTGGGATGGGGTGCATACTACCAAAGCCTCAGCATCCGCTGACCCACGATGCTTTTTCAAATACAAATTTGTCCCAGCCATACACTTCAAAGCCAGAATTTATGTATTCTAATAATGATTCTATTGAAGTGTCTAATGTGCTTGGGTGGGGTCCAAAGTATGGTATTTTTCTTGACTTGATGGGCAACTCTTTTATTTCGTATGGTACATCATTTTCTTCGAGTAGCTGTTTGACTTGCTCAGTGACATCCACAAAACGCATATCACAGCATATATCGGGTAGGTCTGGCCAATTAATCATAGTTGCTCCATTTTTTAAGAAATGCTTGTAATCCATCGTGTGGTATCCGTTTTAATTTGCCAAAGTTAGTGTCCTTTTCATAATCAGCGTCGGTTAACACCCCACCATTTTTTAGTTTTTTAGACCCACTTTTGCTTATCACCTTTGGTAAATTTCCAATTCATTTGCCCCCACATTCCACCAATCTTTGGTCCCGTGCTCTAATGATTTCTACCATGGAAAAAATACCAATATCAACAATGAACGGCGAGCATATTCCATTATGTTCTTGAAGTTGTACGGCTGAAATTAAAAGAGCATCATTTTCAGGTTGAATTTCGTTCATGGTTACGTTCCCCTTCACTCGGGCAGATGGTTCCCGTTTGGTCGGGGGTCGCTTCATCACCAAATTTTTATTATCAACAAAAAGACCCTTAAGTTCAACCCGTTTCCCAGACGCATGAACATAATCGGGATACCCTTCTCTATCACCAAAACTACCAGAGAATTTTTTTAAGCCCACATCTTCACCCAGGCCCAATAGTTCAATTTGAGGCAGAATTCCATCTAATAGTGTATTAGTAATAACAGCTATTTGACTTGGCTCAAACCCAATCAACGCATTGGTGGGAATTGAAAGGCAATCTATCTTCGTATTTAACAGGGGCTTAATAGTATCATAAAGACCATTTAATTCATTTTGAGTAATATCTTCCATTATTTTTTCCTTCCAGTTGGGTCGGCAGGTGGTGGACTGAATTCTGACCATTCTATGAATGTTGGTGGGACGTTTGTGTATTGGCGACGCATCATTGCTTCCTTGTCAATTGTTACCTTTTCGTAATAATCAGGATTGATTGAGCGGCCTTTGTATTTGTCCAATACTTCTTGAGGGTAGCCGCTGAAATCAACTTGGAACATATCCGTTGGGGTTGGTTGGGTTGTGACGAAATCAAGCATTACGCCCTTTTTGATATTTTCTTCCCATGTGATAATCCGCAGGTTGCTTATGTGTGCGATATAGTGTGGTGGAATGTGGTTAGCCCAACCGGAGTCAATTGAAATTATGTGGTCAAGTTGGTGTGCTCCCTCTACTCCGTTTAAGCCTCTAAACTTGTCAAAATTTGGAAGGGTGTCTATAGGTTGTAGGCGGGTGAGTCTCCGGACTTCAGATTGGTATTGTTTTTTGGCGGGATATTTTTCTTGGTATTCTTCCCAGTTGGTGAAACCGGCTTTCACCGCTCTCATTTTTTTGATATGGTCGTCGGTTATTACGTCGTTCCACGTTTTGTCGTATTTATAGTTTGCACAACTATTGCAAACTGCGCCCTTAGCTTTAGACCGCAACATATTGTCTTTTCGTGCATAATATCTGGGCTTGCCACAATCTGGACAATCATATTTCCATTTACTATACGTCGTTCCTTTTTTTGTGGAAGGATAGTTTGGATTTTTTCTGCCTGTAAAATGCTCCGATAATTTTTTCTTCATGGATTCGGGCATTTTTCTGCACGTTCGACATACGCTTTTATTATCCTCGGCTCTATTCAAATATCGTTTACAACTATAATATAATATGTCACCACACTCGGGGCATGGTCTGTGAAATTCTGTGTCTTTTGTTATTTTGCTCATTTGGTCATTACTCCTTATTTCATACATATAAATAGTAGGCTAAACCCCCAAAACGCATTTTATTTTCATTTTTGCAAAAAAAAAATCCCCACCGAAGTGGGGATTTTCTATTTTATCTATCTAACCTATTGATTAGACATAGTTTACGTCAGCGACGTGGACTAAACCATAAAATTCCGGTCTGACCATCTTCTTCGCATAGCGTGTCATTACCCCCTTGCGAGGTGTAAAATTCACTGGGTCGTAAACCAATGGAGTCATGATAAGAGGTACATAAGGAGCATACACCGCACCAGTCTCTAAGAAATTGCTTCCTCGGAAACCCATAAGGATTGTATTATCCATCATATAAGGATTCTTATAGACAGTATATCGGTTTTGAAGCATACCAACTTTTTGAACACCCATAGCAAAGCTTGTGTTCATTGGGTCAGCGTTAGTATCTGCGGCGTAGCCTGGGATACTTTCGATGATTGTTGCAGTCTCTGGGGACACAACAATAAAGTTAGCACCACCACGAAGTGTTTTCTGATGGATTGCATTAGAAACACTCTGTAGTTTGTTACCTAATGTCTGGAACCAAGTTCCCTTGGTGTATGCAGATGCATTAGCTGAGGACTCTGCGAACAACTTAGTTGTCGAATTGTACTCATAAGCAGGGCGAGCAGACCAGTACTCTGTCTTTGCTGAAGCGTTAACTTTAAGCATGTCAAGAATTTCAAGGTCGATTTCCATCGTGATATACTCTGACAACATAGCAGTCAATTCAGCCTCGGCGTCTACTGAGTGATATGCGTTTAAATCTTGAGCAAGTTCAGGTGTCCAAACAGCTTTCAATTTACGAGTTTTAGCAACGATAGGGATGCTCTTCATTTTGATGTCGATTTCAGGAATATCAACATCGTCTGCACTGTTAGGTGAAGGTACGGTGAAGGTAGTCTGTTCGAAATCACCACGAGTAATGTCCGTAGGCAACTTGTGGTATTTAAGTGTTAATGAACCGGAGAATGCGCCTGAGCCTGCAGGGTCTACGATAAATGAAGCACTTGTTGCAGTTACGCTTGTGTACGCTGGGTACATAGCTGTAACCTGTGTTGCAGTAGCACCGACAAGACCTGAACCTGAAATTACGAAAGCTCTTACGCCATCCCAATCAGCATCAGATGTTTGTCCTCTACCAAAGGAAACCTTGAAAAGGTTGCTAAGGCTTGAAGATAGTGCGGCGTCAAATTCAACATCTTCCCAAACAACGGAAGCAGATGACCAGCTACCATCGGCGATAGTGTCAGTTGTGTCATTGATGGTATATCCAAATTTACCTGCGCCGTAAAGACCGCCTGTAGCATCACCCGAAGATGAAGTGTTACCATAAATGTCAGTGTTAGTTGTGAATCCAGCCTGTGCAGTTCCATACTTGAAATCCAAGTAGAAAATAAGACCTGAAGGCAGGTTCATTGGTTGTACAGAAACGAATTCCTGTGCGGCAAGTTCGCCGAAAATACGACGTACAAGCGGTAATGCTACACCACTCCACTCTTCCGAGTTTGATGCTGTACCAGTTTTTGAAGATTCATCAATAAGCTGACGTGCTTGGTTCTCAAGCAAGACGGCCATATTGTTAACGGCATTATCAGATGCCAAACCTTCAAGAAGTCCAGTTGGTTCCCATTTCCCAACAAGAGCTTTAGATTCCTCTAAGCGTCTGCGTTGTGGGGAATAGCCTTCCATTAGACTTTCAATTGTGTTCATTGAATTACTCATTTAAGTTCTCCTAATTACTTTTTAATGTTAGCTAACCGTTGGTAGCGTGCCTTAAGGTCAACATTTTCCTCTAAGATATCAGTCTTAGGTTTTGTAGATGTGACAGGCTTTGAAGAGCTACTTTGTGGTTTTCTAACTGCTTTTGTTTCAACGATTTTTTTAGCTTTTGCGCCAAAGGACTCTGCGATTGTTGAGAAAATTAATTTCACTTCACGTAGATTCTTTGCACGGTCAAAAGTTTCAACAACTTTATATTTCTTCTCATTGTCAAGTTCAAAGGAACGGAACAATTTGTTAGTATAAAGAAGTTTTGAGTTAAGAAGGTTGACTTCATTGATTTTGCTACGCAAGAATTTGATAACTTTGATATGCTCTTCAAGGTCGGCTTTCAATTGAACATTTTCCAGTTCAAATTCAGCTTCTTCTTCGTCAGCTTCTTCATCTTCATAGTCATCATCTTCACCGATTAACTGGTTGATAAGTTCCTGAAGGTCAACATCTTCGTCCATGTCATCTTCGTCGTAGTCATCTTCTTCTTTTAATTTAGCTTTACCAACTGTGCCGATGCCGGAACTCTGATTGGCCTTTCCAGGCTGTTTGTTATCAGATTTTCCAATATCAGATGAAACGTCATTTTCGTCAATTTCTTCGTCATCGTCAACATCAAAGTCTAATTCTTCGTCGTCTTCTTCGTCAAGGTCTTCAGATTCCTCAAAATCTACTTCCTCTTCGTCGTCGTCTTCTAAATCAGCTTCAAGCTCTTTAATGGTTGCTTCTAAATCCAATTCGTCTTCCTCTTCTTCGTCTTCAGCTTCAAATTCGTCTGCGGCTCCGTCGAATGCACCTTCGTCATCTTCAAGGTCTTCTTCACCTTCTTCAAACTCGATTTCTTCTTCATCATCACCAGCAAATTCATCTTCACCTTCTTCGGGTTCGACTGCGATATCTTCCTCGCCGCCTTCTTCGTCCTCAAAAGCTTCTTCCTCTTCGTCTTCTTCAAAGTCATCATCTTCATCAATCTCGGACTGAATCTGTTTTGCTAACATTGCTTTAACGTGTGGATTGAAGGCTTCCTCAAGGGCGATTTTTGCATTTTCAAGTGCGGTCTCACGGACTGCTCGTGCGTCTGCAATGGCTTCCTTTAATAGGTCGTCTTTTACTTCCATTGTGTTTCTCCAATTTTTATTGGTTTTGGAATTAACTAAAGTTATTAGGAACTTTAATAGAATTATGTTTTGATTACGCTATATGAAGTGGTCGGTATGACCGATAGCGTATTTTGTATATATAAATATATACTTGTGAAATAAAAAATGCCCTTTCGGGCATTTATTTTAATTTATTTGTGTTTACTCGCCCCTTTTACCGTGTCTTTAATCAAACCAGTGGAATCAGTTTCAATTTATTTATAAGTATTTGCAGGTTTTATGTACTTTTTGTACTTTTTGAATCAATTATCAACATCTTCTTTGGTTTTTCCATTGAAATATGTCGCACCCGTCTCATAATCATATGACCCATATGATACTGCAATATCTTGATGTCGGTGGTTCTTGTCAAGATGTTCATATGTCTTATAGCTCATTGCCATTGGCTTTGGTGTCATTCTATACGACCCATTGCGTAATGTAACTGTGAGCTTGATTGGAAATTTATCTTTAATTCCCCAAGACGCTTCACCCTCATTCAAGCGTTGAATCTCTTCCCTAATTATTTGTCGCAATTCTGATTTCTTCAATGTTATTTATCCTATTTTTTATTTGAGTTATCCAGCATATTTGGGCCTGCTTCATCTTCCGTTATTTTGTTATATTTGTGATTTTTTAGAATTTTTGAACACCCTTAGCAAATTTTTTCATATGGCTAACTTTAATACCACTATCAGTATCAGTAAATGCGAGTTTGATATTCTTTACAGACTTATCATTGTAATTTTTAACCGATATTCGCCTTTCCAATGCTTTAATAATATCCGTGGACGATTTACCATAATACTTTGTAAGTTTTAAAACGTCGGGGTGCGTTTCCAATTCTTTATTAAACAACCCCAAAGCATCTGGTGGGGCATCTACCTTTGCTTCATTCAATCTCTGGAGTTCTTCCCTAATAATCTGTCTTAATTCTGATTTTTTCATATTATTTCCCATGCTTTTTGAACAGTACCCATGTCATATTGACAAGTGGCGCCAATTTCAATTTATTCATATGCTGTTTATTCTTATCCGAAATTGCGTCGTATAGCGCAACAACATGCTGTGCTGTAAATGCATCAACCAATTGTCCACCAATTTTTTTTGCTTGGTGTCTATCAACAATATCACGCATTTGAGTTATTATTTTGGACTCTTCGATTTCTTCAGTGATAGATTCATTTAATTTTAATACGCCCATTTTGATTAACTCATCTCTTGCAAACTCTCGGTCTACAGAATCACCATCAAACCTATGTTTTGGTCGCTTGCTTAACACTTTAACAACCGCCTGTTGAACTTGCAATTGGGTGAGGTCTTTTTTCTTTAAATTTGGATATGTTCCTTTTTTACCATAGAACATATTCATATACTCGGTAAAATCCTTGAAATCTTCGGTAATGATTGCTTCACCAAGAGCTTTACGCCCCTTTGAGGTTGCCATGTCACTCATTTGTTTTGCATTTGCAAAGTCTTTCCATGATTCCTGCCAATTTGAATGTGGTCTGGGATTTTCCTTCGTGGCATATTTAACCCACCATTTTCGTACCATTTCAATCTTCTTATAGTCACTCTTTCCGATAAGAGTAGCAATAGTTCCGGAAGATAAATCGTAAATTTCACGTTCAATTTCTTTAGTGGATAGCTTCTTTTCGGTTATCAATTCTTCTCTAATGATTTGTCTCAATTCTGATTTTTTCATTATTTCTCAACCTTTCCAAGTACGGTTAAAAGTTCACCAATAGCCAATTCGTCGTTTTCTACTCGAACAACTGCCTTGGTAACTCGGTCAGCGATTGAAGATGCATACGCACGTAATTTTTTATTTTTAGAATATTTGGTTATAACATCTTGAATTTCTGCGTATAATTTAACGCTTAAATCTTTGCTTGCCTCGTTCAGCAATTCTTCTTTAATCATCTGTTTCAATTCTGATTTTTTCATATTTATCACCCTATGGTTATACTACCGCTGTTGTCAACGCCCAGCCATCTGAATTCTTTATGCTTCATCAATGTAGCCAATTCTTTTTTATCAAATCTATTTGCAAAGCCCTTATCACCACCGATTATTAATCCATGGACGCCTTTAAACGCATATTTAGGCTTTAATCCAATAATTTTCAAAATTTTTAATTTATCTGACGGGACTTCCGACAACTTTATTTCATCCGCCTCGTTAAGCTCACCTCGATTCGCCAACTCTTCTCTAATTATTTGCCTTGGTCATGTAAATAGTTTGTACTTCCGGCGTCTTTCAGAAATTTAATACGAGCATCCATAGCTGTTTTAGTTTTTGCTATCAAATCAGTATATGATTTTTTAACAGTCTTAGCCCACGCAGATTGCTCCTCAGTTACTGCTTGGATTTCCTCCCTAACAATTTCACGTAATTCTGATTTTTTCATCTTATTCTCCCTATCCTCCAAACCTACTATTAGCTCATATCAAATCATGTAATTTATGATACTCGCGTTGTTGTTTCGCTGATATTTTTACAGTTTTTAACGGACTGAATATTTTCATGCTGTCACTATTCTGTTTAAATAAATTCATCATTTTCTTTTCATTTTTATCAACGGCAATTACTTTTTTCAAGTCGCGTGATACTATTATCCAATAACCAGATTTTCTCATATCTTGCGCCTTTTCAATTGATATAATTTCACGTTCATTCAAAGTCTGAATTTCTTCACGTATGATTTGACGTAATTCTGATTTTTTCATCGTATTTTCCTATCGTTTTACAATCATTGCGTTGATACCGTCTTTTTCAACGGATTTTTTAAAATCTTTGGCGTCCTTTTCGTCTTTATATTCGGCTGAAGCTGGCTTCTCACCTTTCTTTCCAAAGATAACAACTCACTTGACTTCATTCAGTGCCTTGATTTCCTCACGTATAATTGCTCGTAATTCTGATTTCTTCATAGTTAGTGCATCACCTACTTTCCTATATCGGCTGTGCGATATTTTTCACGAAGGCGGGCAATTGCTCTTGCTTTGCGTCGCTGTTCGGATGGTTTTGTGTATTGCTCACGTTCTCTCAATTCAATAAATATCCCTTGGTCTTTCATTTGACGTTTGAGTATCTGAATTGCTTTTTCGATGTTGCCGTTAATCACTTTTACTTTTACCATGTTTACCTCTTTTGTTTGTGTTGGTTTACTAATTATTAATATATGTATTCGAGTAATTTGCCCAATCCTCAAATGCATTTAAGATGTCCGCTACACCAGATTCCGTAGAATCCGAATATTTATCATTCAATTTTTTGATTTCTTTTTTTCCTCAGTTTTTAATTGGACCCTTAGATTTATATTGCTGTACCAAATCCTTTTTATATTTCTCTGCATCTTTTTTAGCGGATGCAAGTGTCGATTCTTTCAGCAACTCTTCTCTAATAATTTGTCTTAATTCTGATTTTTTCATTATCTGTTCCCTAAATGAGACTTCTTGCTACTGAAGTCGATATTGATTACATATACTTCCCGCTTCTGATTTCCTGGAAGCTCTACTTTTATGACCTTCATTTCGTCCTGCGTATTTATTGGTTCCACCAATTTAACAAGCTGTCTTTTCTTAATCCACTGTGCTTTAGGAAAGTGCTTCTTAAGACTTTTTGGAGTTGGGTCTACAGCTATCCAATCATGTTGTTTTGCTGTCATCTCCGTTATCATCTCTCGGATGATTTGTCTGACGATACTCTCCTGTAAATTTTTTGATTCCAAGTGTTCGATATATTTTTCAGCATATCGCTGTTCACGTTTGTAGGATGCATTTTCGCTTTTCTTCTTAAGAGATTTTGGCATCTCTCGACACTCTTCTTCGGACAGCCCGTGGTTGTTTACGAAATATGAAATTCTGCGGGAGTCCACAGAATAATTCTTCCTCCACTTGTTTTCAGGAAGTCTCTTGAACCATGAATTTACTTCTTTTACTGTTGTACGCTTGCCCTTCATGCTATTCTCCTGTCATGCCGCCTTTAAATCATTTTTGTAATTCAACCAATATGCCGGTCTCAAATCTTCCTCAGAAAGTTCATAAATTTTATGATTTTCCTCTGACTTAACTTTTACTATACCGAATTGCGGTCGCCCCAATATTTTGAATGGTGCCATAGCAACTTCCTTGGACATTTTCAATTTACGCATAAATGCCTTCTTGAATTTGTCTTTGATTTTAATCAATGACCCAAGTTGTAGTTTTTCATCAAGTGATTGCATTTACTATCCTAAATATGGTTCCACGAACCCAAGCTTTTCCACAGTTTTCATGTACGCATCTAAAGCCTTTTCCATCTTTTTGGCATGTGCATCATGTTTTTTATCCCATTTTTCAGATTTTTTCATTTTCTTAATAAACTTCTCAAATAGCGAGTATGTCTTGGTATAATAATCATCCAAATCTAAGCCCGCATCTGACCGTTCCTTTAAAAGCTCTTCTTTAATCATTTGTCTTAATTCTGATTTTTTCATTAGTCGTCCCATCCGCCTTTTTCGGCCATTTTAACCAATTTGTCCCATTCTCCACCCATGGACTTTTTAACTTTTTTCCATGCTGTTTTGTCGGTGCGTTCGATGGTTCTAAAATACTTATATAGCTGTTCCCAATTAGGTTCCAAATTTATGGTTTTAAATTCTGAAATGACCTCTTTAATTACTTGTCTTAATTCTGATTTTTTCATTATATGATTCCATTCTCTTTGAATTCATCGGTTAGCTTAAATTTTTTCGCCACTTTTTCAAAATGCATTTGGGCGTCAAGTACTTCTTGCCAACTCATGGATTTATTTGAAAATTCATGTTGCCAATCCATTGCTTGGTCGCTTGCCTCACCTGCCGTTTTTGGCATCTTCAATTTTGCCTCTTTAATCATCCGTGGCAATTTGGACTCATTTTTAGCTGAATAGTTCTTATCAATATAATTGTAGAATGCTTTTTTCTTGTCGTCATCCAAGTCATCTGGGGAACTAACACCAAATTTCTTCATAGCTGATTTGAAAAATGCTTGATACTTACCATCATTCTCTTTGACCTTTTCTTTGCTGATATCATCCTTTTCAAAGAATGCACCCTCTTCATTCAATTCATTAATGTCATAGTACCGGTTTAATATGTGTCCCATATCT
>Ga0233437_1006134_pt1 | contig 12525 bp, 11 predicted proteins | sample SI_122_August201_FD_182714 | JGI IMG/M metagenome (GOLD analysis project Ga0233437, IMG submission 182714) | Seawater microbial communities from Saanich Inlet, British Columbia, Canada - SI_122_August2016_200_MG | ecosystem: Environmental > Aquatic > Marine > Inlet | place: Canada: British... | reverse complement strand
CACCAAGTCCAAGTGGGCGGAACTTATATCCATACACCAGCATACCCCGCTCATCCGTTGCTGACCGAAGCTTTCGAGTCACCATTTCCACTGGCATTCCGATCTCTAGATTACTTTCATCAAGATCCGTGAGCTGAGCGGTCACCAAAGGTCCTTCTTCGAGCTTCACCATCGCCACTGTATAAGGAGCGTTCTCATCAAATCCTGCAGGAGCCTCAAATACCTTTGTGTAGGAGTAAACCTCTCCCTTCCCACTAAAGGAATAGAGTGTTTTTGCTTCTTCGCCACAATCTGGGCAAATATCACGTGGAGGGAAAACTTTTGAATCGCAATGATCGCAAACTTCTCCAACCAATGCATACCGTTGTTTTTTCAATCGCCAATGACGTGGAATATCCATAAAAAACTCCTTTATATCTGCTGTAAGTGTAGCTAATCCAATCTATCAAAAACTATCAGGCTTTTTTTTAGCCTAATTTCGATAGAATATGAGTGACTGAAGTAGACGATGGACCACCAAAAGCCTGGATCATCGCCGTTTTTGCATCTTTCACCTGGTTTTCTCCAGCTTGATTTCGCAATTGAAGGGTCGCTTCCACTGCCTGATATACACCCGTAGCTCCCCCCGGATTCCCTCTCGCTTTAAGTCCACCGAAGGTTGATATCGGTAATTTTCCTTCCAAGCTCAAATCCCCATTTGAAGCCCACTCCCAGCCTTTTCCTTTTTCAGATAGTCCAGCCGCCTCTAGGGCAAGTGCCCCGTAGATCGAGAAGGCATCATATAACTCAAAAAGGTCCACATCACTTGGGATTATTCCTGCCTGTGAACAAGCTCGCTCTACCGATAAACGAGCCGCATTAAATACTATTGGATCGGGTCGGTCATGCAGGGCGAGTGTATCTGTTACTGCAGAAGAACCATTGATCTGAATCAAAGGATGGACGAATTTTTTCGGCAATAATTCTGGGCGGGTCAAAATTACCGCCGCAGAACCATCCGCATTAGGTGCCACATCAAACATATTCATTGGGTCACTCACCATGCCTGCCCTTTGGTAACTTGCCAACTTAATCGCCCGCTGAAACATCGCATTCTTATTCGTCGCGCCATTCGCATGCGCAATTATCGGAAATCCTGAAAAGGCAAATTCAGGCACATCGAATTCATGTAAATATCGTTTCATCAATAATGCGGCTTGTGAGGTTAGGGTCAATCCATGTTCTGCCTCATAATCCGCATCCATTGTGGTTGCAGCTGCCGCGGTCACATTAGAAACAGTCTGGTCGGTCATTTTTTCCACCCCTAAAACCATCGCCACGTCCACCGTCCCCGATGCAACTGCTATATACCCCATTCTTAACGCCATCCCACCAGATGCCCCAGCCGCTTCAATCGTGGAGGCTTCAATCCCCTGCAATCCCGCAAAATCAGCTACCAACGTAGCCAAATGGGATTGATGAGAAAGAGCCGGAGCAAGCATATTCGAAACGTATAAAGCTTGTGGGGTGAGACCACCCGCATCCAATCGGGCGGCTTCCAATGCATAATAGGCCAACTCACGTAAAGATATATCCCATTGTTCCCCAACAGATGTTTGTCCAATACCTGCGATTACAACTTCATTCATTACTTTCTCCCAACCAATTTATTTCATGGTGAGCTTGCCACGCATTCTTGCATAAGTGGCATAATCGATTTCTTTTCGACGGCTAATATAACTTCTTGTCGAAGGTGCATTTTTTCTTCGATCATCAATCTGATCTGTGACCTTCAAGATCATCGCATCCGATCCAGCCCCCGATCCATAAGAAACCATCAATATCCGATCCCCAGGTTTTGCCTCATCCAAAATCGCAGTTAACCCAATGATCGCCGCACCAGAATATGTGTTTCCAATCTCAGAAACGAGAAGACCTGTTTTAATTTGTTCAGGGGTAAAGCCTAGTTGTTTCCCTACAGTTTGTGGAAACTTCGCATTCGGTTGATGAAAAACTACATAGGCATAATCTTCAGCCTTCGTCTCAGAGGTTTCCAACATATACTTAGCAGCTTCGGTCACATGTTTAAAATAAGCCGGTTCCCCAGTAAAACGATGTCCATGTTCGGGGTATTTTTGATAAGCTCTTCGCCAAAAGTCAGGGGTATCCGTCACAAAAGAATAGGTACATTCAATTTCTGCTAATGCCTCATCGGCTGGACCAATCACGAATGCCGCTCCCCCAGCCGCCGCGGTATATTCTAGCGGGTCTCCGGGGCGACCTTGGGCGGTATCCATCCCGATCGCAATTGCATATTTTGCCATCTTTGAGCCCACTAACCCCATCGCCGCAACCATCGCCTCTGTCCCCGCTTTACAGGCAAATTCCCAATCGGCAGCTTGTGTATTGGGCACTGCACCAATCGCTTCTGCCACGATCGTAGAGGTTGGTTTCACTGCATAAGGATGAGATTCAGACCCAACCCAAACAGCTCGTACCTCAGAGACATCGATCCTTGCTCGGTTCATCGCATTTCTAGCCGCTTCGATTGACATCGTCACCACGTCTTCATCAATTCCAGGGACGGATTTTTCCACAACCGGTAATCCCCCTACGCCATCCGTCCACACTTTAGATACCTCCGTGGCAGGCAGACGATACTTCGGTACATAAGCGCCATACCCAATAATGCCAACCGGGTTTTCGGGTTGCAACAGTTTGCTATTTTCCGTCATTTTCACTCCATTTGGCTAAGATCTCTTCCGCATGATCGATGCGGACTTGTTTATCTTTAACCAATTGTTTTGCCAATTTTTCGATCATCTCTGCTTCCGCCCCCGCGGCAATCGCCACTTGGCGGGCATGCAGCCCCATATGTCCTCGTTGAATACCTTCAGTTGCCAATGCGCGTAGCGCTGCTAAATTCTGAGCCAATCCCACAGATACAATAATTTCAGCTAACTCACTTGCGGTCTGAATATTCAATATTTTTAATGCAGCTCTTGCCGCCGGATGTACTTTGGTCGCTCCCCCCACAATGCCCACCGCCATCGGTAGCTCGATCGCCCCGATCAAATTTCCTTCTTCATCCTTCCCCCAAGTACTCAATGAAGTGTATTTTCCATCTTTCACTGCAAATGCATGCGCCCCAGCTTCCACTGCTCGCCAATCATTTCCGGTGGCAACCACCACTGCATCGATTCCATTCATAATCCCCTTATTATGTGTCGCTGCCCGATAAGGGTCCACCGATGCAAATGCCCACGCCTCAATGATACCGTCTCGAACTTGGTTTCCAGAAAATTCTCCAAAAGCCAAACTCTTCACCGGGATTTTGCATGCCGCTCGAGCCAATCTGCGGTCCGCCAAATTACTCAAGATTCGCAAATGAACTCGCCCTCCAGTTATTTCCTCGATCATTGGGGAGAGTTTTTCGCATGCCGTATTGATCGCATTTGCCCCCATCGCATCCCGCACATCATAAATGAGATGAATCACCAAAAAAGAACCGATTGGAGAGGTATTGAATATTCTCACTTCCAAATCGCGAGGTCCCCCACCTAATTTTTTTAAGATCGGGTCAATGTCCTCGGCAGCTGCCAGCAGCTCTTCTTTTTTAGCTATAATCGCACTTTTTACGAGTTCTGGGTTATTGATATCCAATAATTGCATCTGCCCGATCATTTCAGGCGCATCTGTGGTTGCAATAAATCCCCCACCTCCTCTAGCCAACTTCGCCATAAAAGATGCCCCTGCAATAATCGATGGTTCTTCTACCACCATCGGAATCAATACATCCCGTCCATTCACCACAAAATTCAGCGCGATCCCCATTGGTAGTTGATAAGTGCCCACTACATTTTCGATCATATGGTTTGCCTGATCGAGGCTCAAAGCATTTTCGCCAGAGATTGCTTTCAAATCTTCCGCTGAAATATACTCTTCTTCACCTAGCAAATCCATGCGTTCGGGGATGCTTAGATTATAAAATCCTGGTTTACGAGAGTTCGTCAAAATCAGAGTCCTTAAATTTATTTCTTCTATTTCCATTAAACTATAGCGATAAAAGCCTTTCAAAAGCTATCAAACAAACAAAAATGAAAAAGGGGCAAATTTACTCTTTAATCCTCTCTATTGGTAAAATAATCTTAATATGGTTGATATTCAAAGTCGGCAAAATGCCAAAATAAAAGAAATAAGATCTCTCCGTCAAAGAAAGCAGCGGAAGGCAAAGAAATTATTTATCGTTGAAGGCATCCGTCATATTGGCGAAGCCCTCGACGCCAATGCCAATATTGAATATGTATTGGCTGCCCCAGAGCTATTAAAAAGTGACTATGCCAATTCTCTTTTAGCCAAAATAGAAGAAAAGGGAATTTCTCTCTTCACCACCACCCCCGAAATTCTAGTATCCCTTTCAGAAAAAGAAAACCCTCAAGGCTTGCTCGCCGTTGCAAATCAACTTATTTATTCCTTAGAAGATTTCTCCTCTGATCAGCATCCCTGGCTCGTCGCCCTCATTAGCCCACAGGATCCCGGCAATATCGGCACAATCCTGAGAACGATTGATGCCGTCGGCGCAGATGGATTAATCCTAATAGATAATAGTGTCGATATTTTCCACCCCAGTGCAGTGAGAGCGAGCATGGGTGCTCTTTTCTGGAAGCCAGTAATAAGCGCAAGTATTGAAGAATTTACTTCATGGTCCTCTCAAAACAAATATGTAATTTACGGTACTTCGGCCAAGGGGAAAACACTATTCAATCAAGTGGTTTACCGGTCCCCAGCCATCCTCCTTTTTGGCAGCGAACGCGAAGGTTTATCAGACGATCAAATAAATTTCTGCGACCATTTATTAAAACTCCCTATGGCAGGTTCTGCTAGTTCCCTGAATCTTTCCGTTTCCTCAGGGGTCTTCTTATATGAAATGCACGCTCAATTTAATCCAGAGTAAGGTCAGATCCTTTCCCCTAAATTGCTAAAAATATTTGTTTCTCCTAGCTCCTTAGATTTCCTCAGTTTCATCACAAAAACTAGGGATTTTTGTTTTTTCCTTAAGAAAAACTAATTACTGGAAATATTCTCTCTACAAAATCTGCATTATAATGTTGACATATTTGATATTAATTGTGCTATTTAGCAGGAGTTTTAAATGGATTCAATAAAATCTCCAGACGACCGCCCCATCACCGAAGAAGCAAATTTCCTAAAACTCAAAAACGTTGACCATGTGCACTTTTGGGTGGGGAACGCCAAACATGCCATGTTTTATTGGTGGAAAGGTTTTGGTTTTAAGCCCGTTGCCTATTCTGGTTTAGAGACTGGCAATCGCCAATTTGCCTCCTATCTCCTTGAATCGGGTAATGCGCGCCTCGTCTTATCAGCACCCTATAGCCCCTCCTCAGAAATATCCGGTCATCATCTTGCCCATGGGGATGGCATCAAAGCCATTGCCTTCGAGGTCGACGATGTAGAACAAGCTTACCAAGCCACTACCTCCCGCGGGGCTCGCTCCGAATGGACGCCCAAAGAGGAAAAGATGACGACGGGACATATATAACTGCCGCCATCCAAACCTATGGAGAAGTGATCCATATTTTTGTAGAAAGAAAGGCATATAAAGGTATTTTTGCACCCACCTACCAACCTATTGATTACCCCCATCAAGACGCCGGCATTCGAGCCATTGATCATATTGTCGGCAACGTGCAATTAGGGAAAATGAATTATTGGGTAAATTGGTATCACCAAGTCATGGGCTTCCGCCAATTAATGCATTTTGATGATAAAGACATCAGTACCGAATATTCTGCTCTCATGTCTAAGGTAATGGAAAATGGCTCCGGAAGAATAAAATTCCCGATCAATGAACCTGCGGAAGGTAAAAGGATCAGCCAAATCGAAGAATATTTAGAATACTACCGTGGCCCCGGCTCACAGCATATCGCCATGATCACCGGAAATATTCTTGAAACAATGGAAAAATTACATGCAAATGGCATTGAGTTTCTTCGAGTCCCCAATGAATATTATGATCTCCTCCCTGACCGCGTGGGAGAAATTGAAGAAAATTTAGAACTGATTAAAAAGCTTGGCATTCTTGTCGATAAAGATGACGAAGGATATCTCTTACAAGTCTTCACCAAACCCATTCAAGACCGCCCTACTTCTTTCATTGAAGTTATCCAACGCAAAGGCAGTCGTGGTTTTGGAAAAGGCAACTTTAAAGCCTTATTCGAATCCCTTGAGTACGAACAGGAACGCAGGGGAAATCTCTAATATCTGATGAAATATTTTAGTTTTTCAATTCCCCAATTTACTTCCCCCCATCTCGGCGTATTATCCGCAGAAAATACCATTGTCGATCTAACCGTCAAAGGTCTCGCAAATAATATGCTGTCTTTTCTTCAAGCCGGGGAAAATAGCTGGTCAAAAACTGAGCAAATCCTAAATCAAACCGGTCCAAAATATGCACTCAAAGAAGTTCGCATTCATCCACCCTTATTGCGTCCAAATACCTTAAGGGATTTTTACGCCTTTGAAGACCATGTCGCCACTGCCAACAAAAATCGCAATCGCAAGGTCCCAGAACAATGGTATCAATTGCCCGTATTTTATTTCTCAAATCCCCATTCCGTATTCGGTCATGAGGAAGAAGTCCCCATGCCCAAATACACCAAAGCACTAGATTTTGAATTAGAGATTGCCGCAATAATTGGAAAATCTGGTCGAGATATCCCCTCAGAAAAAGCCATGGATCATATTTTTGGTTTCACCATATTTAATGATTGGTCTGCTCGTGATATTCAAAAACAAGAAATGGCCGTAGGTCTCGGTCCCGCCAAAGGAAAAGATTTTGCATCTTCCTTCGGTCCATATATTCTCACCATAGATGAAATCATTGACCGCTCCGATGGCCGACCCGGTGTCTACGACCTTGCCATGAAAGCCCGCATCAATGGAGAAGAAGTGTCCTCCGGAAATTGGAAATCCCTCTATTATTCATTTGGACAAATGATTGAAAGAGCCTCAGAAGAAGTCACCCTCATGCCTGGAGATATTATCGGTTCAGGCACTGTGGGGACCGGTTGCTTGTTAGAACTCACCAAAGGTCAGGGTCCCTGGTTATCCAAAGGGGATATCATCGAGTTAGAGATCGAAAGATTTGGTGTACTCAGGAACACTATAACTTAATCATATAAACTAAAAATTATCCTAATTCCTAGGAGAATGAAATGCCCTTTTATCATAAGCTCGGAAATATTCCCCATAAAAGACATACCCAATTCAAAAAAGAAGATGGTGCACTTTATCGAGAAGAAGTGATGGGCCTAGACGGTTTTTCAGGTATTCAGTCTATTCTCTATCATCATTTCCTCCCTCCCCGCGTACTTAAAACTGAAGACTTTGGATCCACCAAACCTGAATACGCAGAATTCGGAGCTATTCGCCACCGCGCATTAAAAACCGGAGAGTTGCCAACCGGCGGTGACCCCGTTTCTGCTAAAGTACCCATGATGGGCAATGACGATGTCGTATTAAGTCTATCTGTCCCAGATCAAAGCATGGACTATTATTACCGCAATGCCCAAGCCTATGAATGTTATTTTGTCCACGAAGGTAAGGGCACCCTAAATTCACAATTCGGTTCCTTAGATTTCGTTTCTGGGGACTATATCGTCATCCCCTTTGGCACCACCTGGAAAATGGACCTTGATGGTCCTGCAAGGTTTTTCGTCATTGAAACCCCTAGCCAAATCGAAGCACCCAAAAGATACCGCAATAACTACGGTCAAATGCTCGAACATGCCCCCTATTGCGAGCGAGATATTCGACTTCCGGAAAATTTGGAAACCAACACCTCACGTGGTGAATTTGAAGTCAGGGTTAAAGTAAGAGACAACCTCTCCCGTCACATCCTCGATTACCACCCCCTTGACGTCGTCGGTTGGGATGGATTTTTATACCCCTGGATCTTTAGCATCCACGATTTTGAACCCATCACGGGCCGCCTTCACATGCCTCCCCCTATCCACCAAACATTTGCCGCTCGCAATTTCGTGGTCTGTTCTTTTGTACCCAGATTATTCGATTACCACCCCGAAGGCATTCCCGCACCCTACAATCATTCCAACGTCAACTCAGATGAAATGATCTATTATTGCGATGGCAACTTCATGTCCCGCAAGGGCATTGATTGGGCCGACATCACCCTCCACCCCTTTGGCTTACCCCATGGCCCCCAACCCGGAGCTACCGAAGCCTCCATCGGCAAAGAAAGCACCAACGAGCTGGCTGTGATGGTAGACACTTTTCACCCAATGAATTTAACCAAACAAGCGCTAGAGATTGAAAAGAAAGACTATCAAGCCTCATGGCTGGAAGGAGACGGGAATTAGATGGAATTCACTGCCTCTGAAACAGCGCAAAAAGATTTTTGGAAATTAATCACCGGATCGATCGTCCCCCGCCCAATTGCCTGGGTCTCCACCATAAATGAAGAAGGGAAGCCAAATCTAGCACCCTTTTCTTTCTTCAACGCCGTATGTGCCAAACCCCCCACTTTATTATTTACCTCCAATCTGCGCGGCACCGACGGAAATCAAAAAGATACCCTCAATAATATTAAGACGAATAACGAATTCGTAGTAAATATCGTCTCAAAAAAACTTCTCGAAGCAATGAACCAGTCTGCTACCGAATATCCATCTTCGGTCAATGAATTTCAAATTGCAGGAGTCACCCCTGGGGCATCCAAAATTGTCAATCCCCCTCGTGTAGCCGAAAGCCCCGTCAGTATCGAATGCAAACTTTCTCAAATTGTCAAAATCGGAGATGGCGGTGTCGGATCAGGAAGCATTGTCATCGGGGAAATTCTCCATGTCTCTATCGCCGATGAAGTCCTTCTCCCCAATCACAAAATAAATATCACCGCCCTAGACCCGGTCAGCCGCCTATCTGGTCCGAACTATGGGGTGATTGGCGAAATAATTGAATTAAATAGATTCCCTCCAAAATTATAAGGGCGAATGGTGATTTTCCATTCTCCAAGGAAACGGGTTAACCGTTTCCACTTATGTTTTATAATCCCTTTAGTACTCAATCATAATAAAAAGTAAAAGGAAAATAAATTGACTGAAAATAACTTGCCCCGTTGGGATTTAAGCAATGTGTATCCAGGTTTAGACTCCCCCGAACTTATCGATGCCAACAAAGAAATGATCTCCATGGTCGAAGAAATGGACGATTATATTCTTGAAACAAAAATTGACCCCACAATCCCACCCCCCACCGATCCAAAATTAGCAGCCAGCATCATCTCAGGTTTCATTGAAAAGGCAAATACTCTTAATCGATTCGTGATCACTATCAATGCCTATATTTCTTCCTTCATCACCACCGACTCTTATGATAATGAAGCTTCCAAGGCATTGTCTGAGCTTCAACAAGTGGTCATCCGCATTCAGCAGCAGCAAGATGTCTTATTTACGGGTTGGCTGGGAAAAATGAATGATATCCTACCTGAAATTATCGAAAGTGATCCCTCCCTCAAGGAACATTCTTTTTTCTTAGAAGAAACCGTACTCCAATCGAAATACCTAATGAGTTCCGAAGAAGAAGAATTAGCCTCAGAACTTTCCCTCTCTGGTGCCACCGCCTGGGCAAAATTACACGGCACCATCACCTCCCAATTAAAATGGAAAGTCGAGCAAGAAGATGGCACAACCCCCGAACTCCCCCTCACTCAAATTCTCAATTTCCGTGACCATGAAAATGAGCTCATGCGCAAACGCGGTTATGAAGCCGAAGGGGAAGCATGGAAATCGGTTGAAAATCAACTCGCTGCCTGCATGAATGGTGTCAAAGGCCAGGTATTGGTCCTAGACAAACGCCGTGGAAGAAAAGACCCCCTCGAAAGATCATTAGATCAAGCTCGCATTGACAAAGAAACCTTAGAAGCAATGATGTCCGCCATGAAAGATAGCTTCCCCATGTTCCGCAGATATTTCAAGGCTAAAGCTCAAAAATTAGGCAAAGAAAAATTGCCCTGGTGGGATATTTTCGCCCCGATGGGAAAACTCGAGCGTTCTTTTAGTTACCCTGAAGCGCAAGAGTACGTCCTCGAAAATTTCGAGAAGTTTTCCCCCGAATTATCCGCCTACGCAAAAAGAGCCTTCGATAATAATTGGATCGATGTCGCCCCCCGCGACGGCAAACGAGCTGGCGCATTTTGTATGGGTGTACCCGGCGTCAACGAATCCCGCATCCTCCTCAATTTTGATGGCAACCTCAACTGGGTCTTCACCCTTGCCCACGAATTGGGTCATGGCTTTCACAACGACTGCCAAACAGACCGCACCATGCTTCAACGTGACAACCCCATGACTTTAGCCGAAACTGCCTCCATCATGTGCGAGACCATCGTCACCAATGCCGCCATCAATGAAGCCAAATCCCCTCAAGAAGAATTAGCCATTCTAGAAACCAAATTGAACGGCGAGTCACAAGTCGTCGTCGATATTTACTCCAGATTTCTTTTCGAAACCGAAGTCTTCAAACGCCGAGACAAAGCCGAACTTTCCGCACAAGAACTCAATGAGATCATGCTCGAAGCCCAAAAAGAAACCTATGGCGACGGCATGGATCTCGACAACCTTCAGCAATACATGTGGACATGGAAACCACATTACTATTCTGCTGGTCGATCCTTCTACAATTATCCTTATACTTTTGGCCTCCTTTTTGGTTCTGGGTTATATGCCATCTACAAAGAACGTGGGGATGCCTTCATTCCTCAATATAAAGACCTCCTCAGCAGCACCGGCATGGGCACCGCCGCAGACCTCGCCGCAAGGTTTGATATCGACCTACGCAGTCCCGGCTTTTGGAAAGGCAGTCTCGACGACATTGAACAATACGTAGAGAGATACGAACAACTATAAAACAATTCATTACCATTTATAACAATTGGGATCATCGTTATTTCGCAATTTCTCAATAATACCGACCCCTGTATTGAATTAATATTATCAATTTCGTAAGGAGGCCTAATTAATCTTATAATGCTGTTGCTTAAAGCCTTATAATTGGTTAGACTATAATTAGATTTTTCTTTTTCGCGACATATTTTTATATGTCTATAATTGTTTAAATAGTATTCTTGATATTTGGAAAACATGAAGATTTTCAGGAAAACACCCACAAATAAACCAAAAAAGACCCTCGGGCAGAGCTTTGTTGAGTTTGCGCTCATGTTACCCGTCTTATTATTATTGGTATTCGGATTGATAGAAGTGGGTCGATTAATGTTTATTTGACCTGCCCCCAATAGTTGTACCAGTGCTTATGTTACACCAGCAGACTGAAGTTGTGAAGTGTGCGAGATGAAGGTTGCCGGTGTTGGGGGTTTGTAACCCAGTGAACTATGGGGTCTGATCTGGTTATAATTCCACCTCCATTGCTCGATGATGACTTGAGCTTCAGTAATTGAATAGAAAATTTCTCCAGCTAATAATTCATCCCTCATTTTCCCATTAAAGGATTCAACATAGCCATTCTCCCAGGGACTTCCTGGTTCAATAAATAAAGGTTTGATCTCTAATCTAGCTAAATAGTTTCGCAGCTTCTTAGCGGTGAATTCAGAACCATTGTCCGAGCGAATATGAACGGGCACACCACGTTCAAGAAACAAATCAGTCAGTGATTCAATCACGTCTTTGTGAGTCAAACTTCGAGCGACTTTGACTGCCAGGCATTCCCTTGTGTATTCATCAATCACATTCAGAATGCGATAGGGGATCCCATTATGTGTGCGGTCGTGCATGAAATCATAGCTCCACACATGCTTGGGGAACAAAGGCCTTAGCCGGACCACCGAACCCTCATTGAGCCACAATCTACTTCGTTTGGGTTGTTTTTGAGGGACTTTCAAGCCTTCCTCACGCCAGATCCTCTCTATGCGTTTATGATTGATAATCCATCCTTGATTGCGCAGTAAAGCTGTCACTCTGCGGTAGCCGTAGCGGCCATACTGGCTGGCTAATTCAATCACCTTTGAGCGTATCAGCTCTTCATCCTCAGGAACGATTTTTGGATAGCGTTGCGTGGATCGGGGTTGTTGTATTGCCCGGCAGGCACGACGTTCTGAGACATCCATTGCATCAATCACCTGTTTGACTGCTTGTCGTCTCCTGTCCGGGCTGATCACTTTTTTGAGAGGACTTCCTTGATGATCGCATTATCCAAAGATAGATCGGCTACCAGGGTTTTCAACCTGGCATTCTCTTTTTCGAGTTCCTTGAGTTTTTTCGCCTGCGTCATATTCAATCCCCCATATTCTTTCCGCCAGCGATAGTAGGTTTGTTTGCTGATCTCTAGCACCCTTGAAATCTCTTCTGCTGTTTTTTCTTGACTTAACAGCACATCCGCTTCTCGCAGTTTTGTGATAATTTGTTCAGTTGAATAACGTCTCTTTCTTGGCATTTTCTGCCTCCTTTGGCCTGATCTGTAACATTGTACTTGGATCAGGTTTGGGGGGGCAGGTCA
>Ga0233437_1006132_pt1 | contig 12526 bp, 12 predicted proteins | sample SI_122_August201_FD_182714 | JGI IMG/M metagenome (GOLD analysis project Ga0233437, IMG submission 182714) | Seawater microbial communities from Saanich Inlet, British Columbia, Canada - SI_122_August2016_200_MG | ecosystem: Environmental > Aquatic > Marine > Inlet | place: Canada: British... | reverse complement strand
AAGCATAAACACTCCTAGCAGGATCATCTTCTTTTTATAGGGTTTGCAGAATTTTAACAATTTCTTCCACAAATCCAGATCAAATCTTTTTTTGTATTCTTTTTCTTCAAATGCACTACGCATAATTTACCTCAATTTATGTATGTCGTGGTGAGCGAAATCGAGCCATTTTAAATTATCCTTCAACTACGCTCAGGATGACAAATTTAAATATCATTTCTTTAACTAATCTTAAGCTTTTCATCATTTTCCAAGGATTCTGTTAATCCTTTTTCTTCTAAAGAAAGTTCCTCTTCCAAAGAGTTCTGGATAGCCCACACTCTTTTGTACAAACCTTCTTGATCAATAAGTTCTAGATGTGTTCCCTGCTGAACAATTTTTCCTTCATCAAGAACAAGGATCATATCAGCTTCTGCCAAAGTAATGAGACGATGCGAGATAATGAATGTAGTTGCTTTATTTTCCAACTTCTTCAATCTCCTTCGAATTGCTGCATCAGTTTCTGTATCAACAGCACTCAAACTATCATCAAAAATAAGTATCGGGCTTCCATTGATAATCGTTCTGGCAATTGCCACTCGCTGTTTCTGCCCACCAGAGAGAGTAACACCCTTTTCACCAACTGCTGTCTCATATCCATCATCGAAGCTTTTGATAACATCGTGTACAGAAGCAATTTTAGCAGCCTTGAAGATTTCCTTTTCTTCAGTCTCTGAAGTTGCTAATCTGATATTATCCTTAAGCGTTTTTGAGAACAAGAATGGTTCTTGCAGCACAATGCCAATATTCTCACGCAAAACTCTTTTAGAAATTTTCTTCACATCTATTCCATCAAGTTTAATCGATCCTTCCTGATTATCATAGAGTCTTGGCAATAATCCAACCAGTGTTGACTTTCCTGATCCGGTTGGACCAAGAATTGCCACTGTTTGACCTTGTTTAACTTTGAAAGAAACATTATCTAAAATTGATTTACCTTTTTCATAATAAAAACTTACATTTTTAAATTCAATATTTCCTATTATCTTTTCTGGGGAATCTCCTTTATCCAAATCCTCGATAGGTTCATCTAGGATTTCCTGAATACGCTCTATAGAAACCAGAGCTTTTCCCATATCAGTAAGAACTCTTCCTAATTGTCTTACAGGCCAAAGTAGCATTCCTACATAAGTAGAAAAAGCCAGTAATGTTCCCAGAGTAATAACACCTGTTGCAGCCCAGTATGTCCCTAAAACGGTAACTGCTATAATTTGAATGAGACTTAGGAAATCTGAAACTGACCAGTACCAGGCTAAAAGACGTATCAATTTGTAGGTTAGATCACGGTACTCTATATTCTTATCATCGAATTTATCGATTTCATATTTTTGCCTTGCAAAAGCACGAACAACCCTAACACCACTCAGATTTTCCTGCAAGACAGTTGAAAGTCTTCCTTCCGATTCATCCGAAGCTTTAAAGGCAGCCTTAACTTTTATAAAGAAAATAACTGCAAATGCAAAGATGAATGGAATCAATGATAATGAAGCCAATGTCATTTCAACACTCATCGGAAGCATAAATGAGAGTGCAAAGAACAGCATAAATAGTGCTCTTCCCACTTCCACCAATTGCATTGATAAGAAACGTCTAATCGTTTCTACATCGGATGTACAGCGTTGGATAAGATCACCGGTTTTTGCCTTCACATGATAATCATACGGCAAATATTGTAGATGATCATATACTTTATCTCTGATGTTTCGGGCTATCGATTCAGAAGCAATTGCAGACCATTTCCCTTTGAAAAATAAAAATATCCCGCGCGAAAGTGTTAGTAAAATCAGGATAATACTGCTCATCCACAAGCTTTTCTCTAATACACTTTTTCCACCAAGAAAATCGAATACGTTGATGATGATCGGCTGCATCCAACCACTAGTTTCTATTGGCTTATTTCCAATTATCGAATCTATCGTAACGCGCAACACCATTGGCCAGGCGAAACGTAGAAATATTGCCGCACCAACAGCCAGGATCGAGAAAACATATAACGACCTGTTGCCTTTCATAAAGTTCCAAAGTAATTTCATTTTTTTCATAATATTCTCTTTTGGTTAAAGTAATTTACTTTAGCCAGTAGCCTTGAGCTACCTTTTATGTATTTTAATTTTTTCCTTTAATACTCTTTGTTTGGATCGAGCATTTTTGTTATATAACTGTCGCTGATCTTTCCTACGTTCTAAATAAGCAAGCTCACGTCCTAGTTTCAGATAGCTTTGATACCGTTTTTCTGTGAGATCACCATCATGAATTGCCTGCAATATTGCGCAACCAGGCTCAGTTTCATGTTGGCAATTGCGAAATTTGCACAATTTCTGCAAGTTCACAATATCCGGAAACGTCTGATTAAGATTATCTACATTTCCAATGATCTTTATTTCTCTCATTCCAGGATTATCTATTACATTTCCACCTGATGATAATGGGATTAATTGCCTATGTGTAGTAGTATGTCTACCACGTTTATCAGCTTCACGTACATCGCCTACTTCCATTACCTCTTCACCGATTAAATGATTAATGATCGTTGATTTTCCAACTCCTGAAGAACCGATGAATGTTATGGTCTTACCAGAAGAGATATACTGATCTAATTCATCTACTCCCTGCCCAGTAACTGCACTCATTGTATGAACCGGGATACCGTAGGAAATTGCTTCCACTTCTGCTTTCAACTCATCCGGATTCTCGCACTGATCTGCTTTGTTAAGGATTATAACCGGATCTGCTCCGCTATTCCACATGAGTGTAAGATATCGTTCTATCTTACGCAGATTATAATCAAAATCTAATGCTACAACCATTATCACGGTATCGATATTCGTTGCAACCACCTGCTCTTCACTGGTCCCAGATTTATCGAATTTCCTACCATGCGATGCAATTGATTGCCGCGACAAAGTGCTCTTACGTTCCATTATCTCCTGGATCTTCAATTGTTCACAACCATTCTCTAATGAAAGCAATACCCAATCACCAACTGCTGGTAATTCTTGCCTATCAAAAGCATTAAACCAGAGTTTATCTGCAATAATTGCTCTATACTCACCGTCTGAAGTAAACACATTATAAAGATTTTTTTGTTCCGAAGCAATTCTACCAGGAAATATTTTCCCCAACTTCTTTGCATTATTATGGTTTTGCAAATTCAACAATCTAGAAACATATTCGCTTTGCAAAACTTCGTTCCATCCTAATTCATTCATATTCATTTTTAAATTTTCTCCTCTTTGTGTTTCTTTTTTTTCAAAACTCCAGAGAGGAGTGGTAAATTATTTAATCTAACATCCACTCATCTCTGTAATAATAACAAACCATATTATTAATTATGATCATTGCATATCCCAACATAACTACCTCCTTAATTATTGTTTTGGGGATTTCATACAGAGACATTTCGAAATTTTACTTTAAAATCTTCCGAAAAAATCCCTGTAAGAAAACACGAAATACGACTCTGTCGTGGTTACTATAAATTCAAACATAGTTTCCTCCTATTTTTTTGAATTTTAAATAAACTGCTCTTACCGCGGATCTAGAATCAGTTTTACTATATTTCATTTCACTTCTATCAATAAAAAAAAGCTCGCGGGTTTTCCCACGAGCTTTTTGTATCTTTATTTTTAGATACAAAAATGGTGGGATAGCCCTTAAAAAGGAACCAATCCCACCAAGATTTGGCTGATTTCTCAGCCTATATATTATTCAGCCATTTATAGGCCTACGAATAAAGACTTTTTTGGTTTTTACAGGATTGGTTTCCTGTTAGGCAGAAGTACCTTGAGGTACTCTGTTTTTTAAAACATTAATCATGAAAACCTCCTCTAATTTATTTGCGTTCTTTTCATATTGTTAAACGCAACGACTTTTTTTCTTTTTATATTTATATCGGTCAAGTTTTTTTTAATTTCTATATTAACTATCCACACAATTTTCGCGATCTGCCCATCACTAATTCACTATGAATAAGTATTTTAATGATTTATAAAGAAATTATTTCTTTCGAGCCTTGTGCGCGAGCAATTTGCATAGAGAGCCAAGAATGAGCTTCCTGTTCATCAGAGAACTCCTTACTTGAACAGAATGATTCGTCATTTGTATAGAATCTCCAGTAAACATTATTATTATCATCTTTACGTAGAATATCCATTCTGAATACATTATCGATATTCACAAACTTGTTTTTTTTCACTTCAATAATAATCATCTCTCTCTCCTTTTAATTTGGTTTTAATTTTCATTAATAGAAAATAATCCATCATTAATATCATTTTCATCACTATCTTTTTTTGTAATAGGAATGTGAATATCCATTTGTGAATCATCCTCACCAAATTTAAACCGGGAATCATACCACTCGATCTCATCAGCTGTAATTAATTTATATTCGCTTTCTGGTAGCCATTTATCATAAATATAATCGTATGTTTCACTAAGTGTCTCTAAAGAACCTATGTGCGTAAATACAGCAACTAATTGTGAAGATATCTCGCGATATTCCATTCCATCTGGAACAGTGCTATCATCTTTAACAACTTTACAGACCATGTAGTTAAATTTGGAATCCTCAAGAAATTCGGAGTCACCATCATTCAAACAAATACCAAGAGAGCAATTTGGAACGGCAACATCATCCAATTCATCCATTCTGACAATGAAATCATTCCACAGCTGCGGGATACGACTCTCCTCTACTGTTGTTAGAATTCTCATTCCAACAACATTCAGTGCTTCACGTTGCGTTATTATTACTTTCATAAATTCCTACTTTAACTTTTAATTTAAAAAAATGTTTTATTATTCCTTTGTCAAATAAAATTACTTGCAAGAAAATTAATGATAATTACGTTCGTAACTAGAATTTGATAGTAAACAATAGTTTAGAGGTACTGTGAAACTAAAGAGAAAAGTTTATAGAAATTTGAATAAGAATAGGCACATCATTCAATTATTGAAGAATATTATTATGATTTGCCTTGTGGTGCTTGCTGGTGCAATAGCAGTATGGGCAGTTGAATTCAAGAATCCGAATAGTGTGATCAAGGATTTTTTTGATGCTATTTGGTGGGCACTTGTTACTATTACAACTGTTGGATATGGAGATCTAGTTCCAAAAACTTTCTGGGGAAGGATAATTGGAATTATCTTTATTTTTCTGGGTTTTACAATATTCTCAATTTTTACAGCATTTATTGCCAGCAGTTTTATTGATAAGAAGATAAAGGAGAGAAAGGGTTTGAATAAGATAACAGAGAAAAATCATATATTAATTTGTGGGTGGAATAATAGTGCGAAAAAGATACTAGACTACATAAGCAAGTTAGATCCTGCCGAGATTCCTAATATTGTACTTGTTAATGAGTTAGACGAAGGAGAATTCTCATCACTTCAAAACCATTATCCTGATCTGCAAATCAAATTTATTATTGGTGACTTCACAAATCAGGAAATACTGCTTAAGGCAAACATTAAAGAAGCAAAACATATAATCCTGCTTTTTGATGAAAGTAAGGCAAATTCAACTCCTTCTGATGATCGAACCATTATTGCTTCACATAACATTGCATACATGAAATTGAAAGGAAAAATCAGCCTTCAATTACATGATGAGAAGTATCTTCCAAATATTCGCAGAGAGAAGATTTCTAATATTGTTATTTACGATAATTTGGGTGGAAGCCTTTTAGCAAGTTCAACTATTAATCCGACAGTACCAGATTTCTTGCAAGAAGTTCTAAAATCTACCGATGGCAAAGGATTCAAAGAGATCCAGATACCTTCTACTTTTGTAGGCAAGGAGTTTAAGGAACTCTCTGAATTCTTCAGAGAGGAGCGTAATTTACTAACACTGGGTATCGTTTCTATTTTCCCAGAAGTTTCGATAGATGAGATCATTTCAGATGATTCATCTTCTATTGATCAATTTATAAAAAGCCAATTTGAGCAATCAGCAAAGAAGTTCAAAGCTGATAAAGTTAAAAATCGTATAAAACTTAAACCTGAATCTGATTACATAATTCAAGATACAGATAAAGCAATCGTATTGTAGGAGATGATATGGATCTTAACTTTCTTAAGAGCGTGAATCTGGTTAAAGAATTAACGAGTGGGGAGTTGAGTGTTTTCTCTTCCAAACTAAAAATAGTAAAATATAAAGAGAATGAATTTCTGATTCAAGAGAACAGAGATAGTGATAAACTATTTATTTTATTAAAAGGTGAGGTTGTGATTTCCAAAAAGATGACAATGATAGATGAACAGGAAAAAATAGATAAAACATTCATTTCTCTTTGTGCTGATGATCATGCTTTTTTTGGTGAAATTGGGTTATTAGGTTTACATAAACGCACAGCTACTTGTAAGGCAAAAACAGAGTGCACGGTATATACAATTGATCATAAAGATTTTATGAGTATCTGCAAATCGAATCCTGAAATTGGTTTTAAAATGCTACTTGAGATTGCTCGTAAGCTGTCTTGGTTGTTAGAGAAAACAAATGAGGATGTTTTAAAACTTACAACTGCACTTATTTATGCATTAAAGAGTTAGGGAAACTAATATAGTCACATTATTATCATTTTGATAAGCTGAATTAATAAGAATTATCATTAATATAAAATAGTTACTACATAACACATAGCCCATACAACCTTAAGTATCTATTTCAATAGTAGTTATACTCATATTTATAGTTTGGTATAAATTATGCTTTTTATCCTTCCATATGAACATGGAGGTTAAAATGAAAGCTCTTACATTATTAATTATTTTATTAGTTTGTCTCAATCTAACGGCATTATCTAATACCAGTTCTATTAATCGTGTACCTAAAATTACTAATCAATTCTCTAATAAATTATCATTTATAGAAAGAAACAAACCTTACACAAAAAATATTTGCACTAATTACGCGATAAAACCAGGTGAAAAATTAAGTGTATATAATGTTAACGGTTCTATCAAGTTTATAGGATGGAACAAGAATTACATAAAGATAACTGCAATTAAAAGAACATACCATAATTGTAATTATCTTAACGATATACATATGACACTAAACACATTTAATGGACTTAATATTAGAACCGTGAGTACATCTAAAGATTGCCGTGCAAGAATCGATTATGTGATTAACGTACCCAAAGACACACTCTTTGGTGAAGTTTATTCAAAAGAAAAAATAAAATTCAAAAATCTACCGAATGACATCATGAATAATATTCTAGTGTTATCTAATAGATAAACAAAAAAATTATAGTTGATACAAAAAAAATCCCTCAACATTCATCTAAACATGCTGGGGGATTGTTCTTATAATTATTGTATATCTTAATTTTTCTTTTGCCTATATTCATCCATTGATCTAGCTAATTCATTCATTGTTCCGAGTGCATTTTCAACAGCTGGCCAATTTGATATAATAAGCTCAATATCAGAACGTGTCATTGAATATTTTTTGAATCTTCTTTCTAGATTCTCGCCTAAAAATTTTATTGCAGGAACTTCCTTGTCTCTTTGTAGAAATAATTCTAAATCTATCATTTTCATATAAGTTCCAGCTATCCAAGTTAACTTATCTAATGCAATTGCATAATCATCAAGATTATTATATCCATCTTTTTGCACGATGCCATTTGCAATTTCAAGAAGTGCCTCTTCTTCTGACTCAGAACTTTTTATCAGATCCATTGTAACAGGCTTTAGTTCTTCAAGAAGTTTTAAAACGGTTTCACATTTATATTGTGTTATTATAGGATTTTCAGTGCTTATGAAATCTTTAAAACGTTCAAAAGCAAGTTCAGGAATAATAATCTCTTCCATTTTCTCAAATCCCATATCAGATTTTGTCTCAGGACCTTTTTCTCTATTTGAACATGCTGATATAATCAATAAGAAACTCATAAGAATTAGAAGTGTATATTTTTTCATAAGATGACTCCCTCTCATATTTTATATTTTTGAATAATTAAAATTCTAATTTCTTGTCAAACAATAAATCTAAAACTGACTATTAACAAACAGAGCTAGATAATATTCTTTACAAATTTATTATGCAAATATTTATTATTTATCAGAGGTGATTTTATGAGATATAAAGGATTCTATTTTATAATTATTCTGGCTGTGATTTTTATAATATTTATACTCTTCCCAAACTTAAGTTTATATCGTAATCATATAAATTATAAACAGTTCAATATATACTGCGACACCAAGATAGACGACAATATTTACAAAGTTTTAGATGAAGTAGAAGAAAAACTTTTAACCTCAGAGATCTACGATAACTCCTTAAATTTTAAAATTTTCATAAGTTCTAATTTTAACCCATACTCAATTTTTTGCCCTTCATTAAAAGATGCTTTTGCAGCAACATACCCAATAATAAATAACATCTTTATTTCAAAAACAGATATTGTGAACAACTTGGTTTATAGAAATGCAACTGAAGATAATGAGCGCTCACTCTCTAGCGTGATCGTACATGAAGCAACTCATAAACTTATAGAAAATGAAATTGGTGTAAAGGTGAATAAAAATTTACAAACATGGAAAAAAGAGGGATATTGTGAATATGTTTCTGGAGAGAATTCACTTAACTTAAGTGCTGGCATTAATGAAGTTTACACAGGTTCAAATTCTTTTTCATCTGCATTCAGTTATTTAAAATATCGCATTCTAGTTACATATCTACTTGATGTAAAAGGACATACGTTCAAATCACTCATTGAAACAGAATTTAATATTCACAATTTAGAAAATGAGTTTATGGCTTATAGAAATAATTTCTTTTAGCATAATGCAAAAAAAACAGCTTGCTCTGTTTATTAAGAAATTTTTAATTTGTAACCTAAAAATGTGATGAGAGGATACATAAATGGAGAAAAAATGAAGATCATTCTAATTATAATATTTATTATTGCAATTTTAACAGGTGTGGGATACCTCTATTTGCAACAACCTGTTGTAGTGGAAGAAGATTTTACATCTATAGACACATCACTTAACCCAGCTCAGTACCCCCTATTTGACCAAGTAGATATTTTACATAATTCAAGAGGTCTAGAAGCTGTAATAACGCCATTTGCACAATATAAAGTATCAGCTGTTATTCTTAGTAGGAAGAGATATACTTCCGAATGGGCATCAATAATCTCCCCTGTTGATTTTGCTTTAGGCTGGGGTGATGTTTCAAAACCAGAAAATTTGGAGCATATCGATGTAAGACAAACGCTTCGCTGGTACAGATACAGATTTAGTAATGAATGTAAAATTACGCAAAAATATATATCAACGCATTCTTCTAATCATCATATAGTGCCAGCTAACGACAATGTTCGCAAAGCTGTTCTATCTGCTAAGAAAAATGATATGATCGTTTTAGAGGGCTTTTTAATAAATATTTCAGGTAATTATAAGAGTGGTAATGTTTCTTGGAGATCGAGTAAAACCAGAACAGATACTGGAGATGGTTCGTGTGAGATCATGTATGTTAAAAGCGTTAAACTTGATACAAATATTTATAGATGAATATGAATATTATATATCCTGATTATAAAAATTCTATTGTAAATTTAGTCTCATCTATCTTAGAAATTTACGATATCAAAACTGATCATCCTCCGCTGAAACAGCTTGATACAAAAGTTCTTAAAAAGAAAAAGAATATTGTCCTTTTTGTTCTTGATGGTTTTGGAATTAATCTGCTTAATAAGTTTACATCTTCCACAAAATTCATGAATAAAAACTACATCTCACCCATTACTTCTGTTTTTCCATCTACAACAAGCGCAGCTATAACCAGCTTGATAAGTGGAAAAACACCTTGGGAACATGGAGCAGTGGGCTGGACATTATATTTTAAGGAATTTGCAAAAAACATTGATTATCTCCCAAATTGGGATTCAATAACCAGTAAAACACAAGATTCAACAAAATATAACGTTATAGATTATGTTGGTGCAGACAATATCTTTAGTAAGATAACAGAAACAAACCGTGATGTTAAACAGTTTTACTTTACTCATGAAGAATTAAGTGAATGCCCCAATGTAATTAGAAATTCCGGTTCCGCTCAGATCATTCCATATTCAAATAACGAAAATCTATTTCATTCTCTTAATAATTTGATTTCTAAAAACAATTCTGAAAAAAAACTGATCTTCATTTATTCATCATCTCCCGATAAACTTGAACATCATCATGGTGTATATGCTTATGAGGTTGAGAAATTCCTAAAGGAGATAGATTCAGCTCTAGAAACATTAAGTTCCCAACTGGCAGGAACAGATACTACAATACTTATTACGGCTGATCATGGATTAATTGACATTAATAAATACTACTATACAAACGAAGATGGCGAACTTTTCGACAGTATGATCATGCCAGCATTTCCGGAACCAAGATTTATTAGTTTTTTTGTAAAAAAGCATAAAATGAAGCAATTTGAAGAAGCATTTAAGAAGTATGAGGATAAATTTTTACTATTTAAACGCGATGAATTCCTAAAACATGAATTTCTTGGCAATGGGAAAATGCATCCAAAAATTGATGATTTTATTGGTGACTATATGGCTATTGCAATTTCAGATTCAGTAATGAAATCGATATACATGCAAAATGGAAAATGGGAAAAAGAGTTTTGTGCTCATCATGCTGGACTCACTGAAGACGAAATGCTTGTACCACTTATAAAAATAGATTTTTAAGATGACACAACAAAAAAAAGCATACATTTTTGCTGCAATTGCAGTGTTGTTCTGGTCAACAGCACCCACTTCATTTAAGATAACATTAAGATATCTAAGCATAACTGAAATGCTTTTCTATTCTTCTTTAACGGCAGCAATTGCTATATTACTTATAATAATTTTTCAGGGAAAGACTAAGGAAATCTTTTCATCAGGATCTAAGGAAATTATATATTCTGCAATTCTTGGATTAATGAATCCATTCTTATATTACATTATTCTTTTTAAAGCATATACACTGTTACCTGCCCAAGTCGCACAACCCCTGAATTTTATTTGGCCAATAATGATCGTAATATTATCAATTCCAATTCTTAAGCAGAAGATCCCTGTAAAGAGTTTGCTTGCAATTCTGGTAAGTTTTGTTGGTGTCTTGTTGATCTCTACAAAAGGAAAAATATTTAACTTAAATATTGAGGAACCATATGGAGTTTTTTTAGCTCTTGTAAGCTCGATTGTATGGGCACTTTTTTTTATAATTAATGTAAAAAACAAAAAAGATGAAGTGATCAGACTCTTCTTAAGTTTTTCTTTTGGTTCAATTTATACATTTATATTATTTCTTCCCCATATTTCATTCCCTCCTTTAATTGGTATTCTTGGTGCTGTTTATATTGGATTATTTGAAATGGGAATAACATTCATGATCTGGATAAAGGCATTAAAATATTCTCATACTACAGCTCAAGTAAATAATTTAATATACCTTACACCATTTCTCTCTTTAGTAGTAATAAGAATTGTAATCAAAGAAAAGATCTTGATCTCAAGTATTATTGGAATTGCATTTATAATCTGCGGGATTGTTTTACAAAAAAGAATTGGTGAAAAAAAAATTAGATAAATTTTTTCAGAAATTGTTATCATTATAGTCTATAATCAATTAATCATTACAAGTAATTAAGTTTTGTAATCAAATAATATTATCATATCAAATTATTTGACATAAAATTATCTAATTCATTTATTTGGGATGATTTTAATTTTCTATAATTCAAATTATTAATATATTGTTGTTATATATGTATTTACTAATTTGAGAATAATTAAGGATAATTAAAACAAAAAGGAGGAAAAATGAAAAAAATTATTGTTTTTAGTTTGTTAGCTATGTCGTTTTTACTTTTCGTTGGCTGCGAAGTGACCACAGAATCAGATGAATCTGCTACGTTGATTGTAGATAGTGCCCCAATGGGAGCTACTATTATTTTAGATGGGACACCAACAAGAGTTGTAACACCAGCCATTCTTGAGATCGACCCTGGTACACACCAGTTAAGATTAGAGCTTGCTGGTTACCAAGATTACAATGAAACATTTAATGTTCAAGATGGTGGAACTCATACGGTATTAGCTTTAATGGATCTTGCGATAAATTCCACACTTAATGTTACAACAACACCTGCAGGGGCTTCCATTTATATTGATGGTGCTTATACTGGATATACTTCTCCTGCTGTGATAACTGGTATCACATTAGGTTATCATTATATTAGAATTTATTATCCTGGATATAATGAAGTAACATATTATGTTCTTGTTCAGGAGAATATTCCATTTAATATAATCGAAGTTTTAAATTATCCTGTTCCACCATATCCTATTTTTGATATAACATACCCATATGATGGTGAACATTTTAGTGATAACGTTATAGATGTTGAAGGATATATCGAGCTTGATACAGGACAACCATTCACTGGAGAAACTGCAATTCTATCTATAAATGG
>Ga0233437_1006130_pt1 | contig 12528 bp, 15 predicted proteins | sample SI_122_August201_FD_182714 | JGI IMG/M metagenome (GOLD analysis project Ga0233437, IMG submission 182714) | Seawater microbial communities from Saanich Inlet, British Columbia, Canada - SI_122_August2016_200_MG | ecosystem: Environmental > Aquatic > Marine > Inlet | place: Canada: British... | reverse complement strand
CCGATGTTAGTTTCAATTCAGAAAAAACTCTTCAATATTAGTTACCATATTTATCAATTATTTTACCTAATTCAGACTTAGAAGGTTCCTCTAATCTTTCTTTAACCACATTAAGATAAATGAGTGCTAATTGTTCACCATATAATGGATGAGAAACATTTTCAGGTAAGAACTCTCCATTATTAATTAAACATCTCATAGTATTGTTAGCAGAAACTAAGGGAATACCTTCATAATATCCACTAACATTTAAGACTTTTTGAATATTCTCAAGAGGATCTCCATCGGGAAAGGCTTGTTTCGCTAAATGTTCTCTTGATTTAGGTGAAACATAATCTTCTGAAGATTGTAAAATTTTCATTAAAGGATTATAATCACCACTCATTTCAATAGTGCTTATATGCGACATTATTTAAATTAATTAAAATTTATATATAAATGTTTCTTTAAATATACTACTATTTAGTAAACAATATGTTTTATAGTATGAGTTTTTTCTGAACTTTTCGGACGAAATTTTGTCCACACTGCGTATGGAAAAAGAAACTAACAAAGATTAAAAGGAAAAATAGGTCGCTATTCGCTAAAACGCCAGGCGTTTTCCCTATTGTTTCCCAAATTTTTCCAACTCACTTCGTGAGGGAAAAACTTCTTTTAATCTTGATGTTATGAGTTCGGGTAATCCTAAGAGAAAGAAGTACGACAAAGAGCCACCTGCTTGAAAATTCCGAAAAATTTATATTTTATTACTAATTAGTAATTTCATGAAAGTCAAAGTATTTCCTAATTTTTCTGTTTCAAGAGAAATTAGAGATTATGCAAGGGAACTTACGTTGTTTCTTGGAGATAAATGGAACAGTCAGAGTCTTGATCCATCATCACATACACTTTATACTGGAGCACTAAAAAACTATTTTCCATCGGTTCTTGATGCACTTTCAGGAAATATGAATGGAAAAGCTGTATTAGATTTAGGTTGTGGATCAAATAATACTCCTTTTGGATATGAACCTTGGTTATGTAGAATACTATCTGAAGTGAGCCAGTATCATCGTTTTAGAACAAGAGTCATAGGAGTAGATCATGGTGATTTATCTGGAGAAATGTTTGAAACTCATCAAATTGATTTAACTACTGAAAATCTACCTTTTGGAAATAATACAGTTAATGTAGCCACTGCATTTAATCTATATGATTCACCAGATCTACAAAATGTATGCGGAACAAAACGGAGTCTCGAAAATCAACTGAAAAAAATTATTGTTCCAAAAGGAGTTTTTATTTATAGTCCAGTATAAATATATTAAGGGGACACCCCTTAAAATCCCCATTGATTGCTACCGCAAAGTTGCTTCTTGAGTTTGATTGCCTTCAGCTTAAAAACTCTGGAAGGGTGGCTCTTTGTCTAAAGTGGATTGCGCTTACGCTATGCTCGCACATCTTTTAAAGGATTACCCAAATATTACTCCTTCATTTCATTCAGTCCGTCATACCTCGATGGTTCACAGAGTGAAAACTTCACAGCTGTTCAGTTTTCCTCGTTCACCTTCGAGCCTTCCTCCATTCAGTCGTCAGGTTCTCATAACAAGGATTAGACGGGAAATGGAGCCTCAGCACTCCATTTCCCCAAATTCTGCTTCGCAGAACTTCGTCTAATCATAATGTTATATGTAATATTACTCGACGAACCTGAGCTGAATATCAGCTTGTTTTAATCAATTAAAACGAGTGGCATTTTAACTTTTAAGAAAGGGTGGGGGTTACACTGGACATTTTGAAGAAGAATTTATAAAGAAAAAGTGATTATTAGTTGTTGGGGTAAATGGTAACTAACATTTTAAAAGCAATTTTGAATATTAAATCTAATAGTAATTATAATCTTTCAAATATACTTGTATTCCCAAAAAACAAACCATCTGCTGTAAATAGAGCAAATAATGTTGGTCAAGCTTTGGAATATTTTATGAAAGATGGATTTTGTAATACTTTCTCTGAAAATAACGCTCAAAGAAAACAAAATAAATATACAGAAAATTTTTCATATCTTGGAAACCAAAATAATCCTCCGGACATTATTGTCAAAAATGGAGATACTATTGAAGTAAAAAAAATTGATGGCATAAAAAAATCAGATTTAGCACTTAACAGTTCTTATCCGAAATACAAACTTTATTCTGATAGCTCCATGATTACACAAGCTTGTAAGGATTGTGAACCCGGTTGGAAAGAAAAAGATATTATTTATGCTGTTGGATTTATGGATGGATTTGATATAAAATTACTTATCTTGATTTATGGAGATTGTTATGCAGCTAATCCCAATATTTACAAAAGAGTAAAAGAAGCAGTTGTTAATGGTTTAAAATCTTCTAACTTAGAATTTTCTGAAACAAATGAGTTAGGAAGAGTAAACAGAGTTGATCCTTTAGGTATTACTAATCTAAGAATTCGAGGCATGTGGACTATACAAAATCCTTGGAAAGTATATGAGGATGTTTTCAATTATAATAAAGACTCTAAATTTTCCTTAATTGCAATGATGAGAAAAGAAAAGTTCGATAGTTTTCCTGAAGAAGATAAAACTGCAATTTCAAAATTGAATATTTTTGATGTGAAAATTCAAAACCCTGATAATCCAGCTCAACAATTAGATACTAAAATAATAAGGTTTGATATACAATGAAAATAGCATCTTTTTTTTCAGGAGCAGGTGGACTAGACTTAGGTTTTACCAATGCTGGGTTCAAAACTGTTTTTGCTAATGATATTTGGAAAGGATGTTGGAAAACTTATGAAGAAAATCATGGTATTACTGTTACTAAAAAATCTATAGCTAAAATTGAACCACATGAAATCCCTGATGATGTTATTGGATTTATTGGAGGTCCACCTTGTCAAAGTTGGAGCTTGGCTGGAGCTATGAGGGGAATAAAAGACCCAAGAGGGAAACTATTCTATAATTATGTGAACTTAATTAATGAAAAAAAACCATTGTTTTTCCTTGCAGAAAATGTTCCTGGAATTTTGTCACCTAAACATAGACCTGAATTTATGAAAATTGTAAAAGCTTTTTGGAATATTGGGTACATCGTTTCATTTAAGCAATTAAATGCTTTAGATTATGGTGTTCCACAAGATAGGAAGAGAGTTTTTATTATTGGTTATGAAAAATCTCAGATGAGAAAAAAATTTATTTTCCCAAAACCCATTGATACGAAAGTAACACTTAAGGATGCTCTAAGTAATTTACCTGAAGCACATCCAGCACGAGAAAAAAATTATACGAATGGACAAACACTTGAAATTACCAATCATGAATATATGAATGGTGGTTTTTCTACGATTTACATGTCTAGAAATAGAGTTCGAAGTTGGGATGAACAATCATTTACAATTCAAGCAGGTGGTAGACATGCTCCAATTCATCCACAAGCTAATAAAATGATAAAAGTAGAAAAGGATAAAATGAAATTTGATCCTAAATCAAAACCATATAGAAGATTATCAGTTAGAGAATGTGCAAGAATCCAGACTTTTCCAGATGATTTTGTTTTTAGGTATAATCAAATAGCTGATGGATATAAAATGATTGGAAATGCTGTCCCTGTAAAATTAGCAGAAGCTTTAGCTACACAAATTATGAATGATATAAAAACAAAAAGTAAAAGAAAATATAATTTGGATTCTAATAAAAAGCAAGAAATGTTACTTGTTCATTAAATTAGTAAAAATTTCTTTATCGAAAGTGAATTCTCCCCTATCCTAATATGTGTTTTTTATTTCTAAGGCACTTTATTTAGAATAAAAGGGATGCGTAAAACTTAAATTTTTGAATTCAATTCTTACTTTTATGGCAAAACTTGAACAAAAAATAATAGAATTATTAAAACCTAAAAGAAGTATGCCCATTTCTAATTTAATTAATGAAATTCACAAAATTACAGGGGTTGAAAAAAATAAAGTTGAAACAAGAATAAACAAATTATTGAAACAGGGAAAGTTGAATCTAAAAAATAAAACAATCTCAATATTAAATGAAACGGAATTATTTACTTGTAAAAAATGTGGACGTCATGTTTCTATAGAAACTATGAATAAGGTTAAAGATACATGTCCGTATTGCAAACAGAAAACAAGTTTTTTTGATGCAATAGAAAAATTTGGTGAATTTGAATCAGATTTTCAAGAATTTGTTATGGAGGAATTATTAAAAGAAAAGACAGATTATACTGATCCTCTAGAAAATTATGATGATAAAATACAAGAGAGCTTGGATTGGCACGATAGTGCTGCAAAATATTATTTTTCATACAGAGTATTAATTTACTTAGGATTTACAAAACAAGCATATAATATGTTATGTTTTTGTATTGAAAAACTATTGAAAATTCATATAAAACTCAAGACGAATTCTTTTGATTATACTCACAATCTTAAATTACTTTTTTCTAAGTCCAAGCTGAATAAAAAAGATTATAGTTTAATAGAAGATTTATGTAATAATTTAGTTTACAATGATTTAAGATATGAATTTGATATCACTTCTAATAAGATTACTTTATTGCATGAAGATTTAGATAAGGAATTTTCTAATTTATCTTTAGAGATTATTAAATTGATAAACAAAAGTTACAATACAAATATTTGCTATGGTCATTGGGATTCCCTAAAACAAGTTTTCTTAAGACAAGATAAAAAATACAAACACACTTTTTTGAAAAGAGCATTGGAAAGTTATGATAAAATTCAAAGATTTGATTTTACATAATTTTCTTTATCGAGAGGGGATTCTCCCCTCTGCGAGCTCTCCCCTACCCCGCCCTAGATTGTTTAAATGAAGGCACTTCGTGCTGGATAAAATGCCACTCTCGAAGGCTTACGCCTGATTGTGTAATTGATTCTTTAGAACAGTTAGTCTGCGTCATACTTGCACTTGCTCTCGCAAGGCACTCCCAACTCTCAAACCTCTCGGTTTGGAAGGGAGACATATAACAGGAATTTAACGATTTCGCTTCGAACCAAGTTCTCCGCTACATCCAAATTTGCCTTCGGCAAACTTCGTTAAATTCCGATGTTATATGAAATTCACTTTACCCTGCCTAACAGCGAAACCATTATAAAGATTTAATTTCTTATCATAAATAACATGCCAAAAGAACAATTATACAAAAAATATGCCAAGTTCTACGACAAGGTATATTCAAAGAAAAAATATGACGAAGAAGTCGCTTTTATTAAATCAATAATTAGCAATTTCAAAGTCAAAGGAAAAAATTTGCTTGATATGGCTTGTGGTACAGGAACACATGCCAAAAAATTTGCTGATGACGGATTCAAAGTTACTGGTATTGATCTTAATTCTGGAATGTTAAAAATTGCAAAAGCCAAAGTAAAAAACGCCACTTTTTTAGAAGGTTCAATGCAGGCTTTCAAATCAAAAGAAAAATTTGATGTAACAACCTGCTTATTTACTGCGATAAATTACAACAAGAATATTTCTGATTTGAAAGCCACAATCAAAAATTTTTATGAACTTCTCAATAAAGGCGGAATTGTAATTTTTGATTTGGGACTTATTAAAGGACAAGAAGATAAAAAAAGTGGCGTTTTTATTGACACTTATACAGAAAATAATTTACAGATAGCCAGAATTAGTCAATGGAATCAGTCAAAAAACAATCCTGATATTCACAACGCAAATTTTTTAATGCTCATAAAAGATAAAGGCAAGATTGACTTTGAAATTGACGAACACGAACTTGGCATATTTTCAGTAGAAGAAATTAAATCAATTATGGAAAAGGTTGGTTTCGCTGTTAAAATATACGATAATTACACTTTGAAAAAATATACTAAGAAATCTAAAAGACCTATTTTCGTTGGGCAGAAATAACGGCAGGGCAAAGTGAACTTGCTCACTATCGTTCGCACCACGCTGCGCTTTCCTCCCTTCGGTCGTCAGGTCATATAACAAGGGATATACGGTTCAGCCCTCGGCTCGGGCTTCACCCAAATTTTTCTTCCACTGCGTTCCAGAAAAACTTCGTATATCCCTAACGTTATATTCAATTGAGAAAAAAGGCTAAATCAAATTTTATTAACGAAACATTTAAATATTAATGTTTATACATTGTATATACATATTAAAATTTGTGTGATATTAATGACTAAAAAAAATATAAAATTAAGTGCCACTGTAAAAAGAATCGGAAATTCCTATTCAATAAGAATTCCAATGCGAATAATCAAAGAGTTAAAAATAAATGGCGGTCAGCAATTGGACTTAGAAATAAAAAAACCTGAATCTGATTGGAATGAAAATATTAAGAACCAATGGTTAAATACCGCCAGACAATGTAAAGAATTTAAGGAGTATAGTGATGATAAAATAATTCTTCTATCAAGGTTAGCTTTTAATGAAGGGAAAAAAATAATGGAAGTCCCTGAGGAAAAAGAGGGAAAATTCATGAATACTAAGTGGACAAAAGCTAAAAATTTGTATAGAAAAGAATTGTCTGCCCAATTTGGTAAAAAGATATATAATGAGTATATTTATTTTAGATCTATCTTTGAAGAGTTATACAAACAGGTTAGCAAAAGCACTTAATTTAATAATATCATCGTACGCCTTTTTTCTCAACTTTGATTTTTTCCCTTCGGCATCGTTGCACTAAAAATCAATCTTATTAGAGAATATAACAGGAATTAAAAGATTTCGAAACTTGCAGTTTCTCCATCCAAATTTTTCTTCATTTCATTCAGAAAAACTTCTCTTAATTCCAATGTTATACGCAATATTACTCGAGAAACCCTTATTATTGAAAGTAGCCCAGACCTAACGTAAAATTTATATAGCATTTAAACAATTTATTAAATTATGTTTGATGATCCATTCGCACCAAAAAGAGGAAGAAAGAATTCTAATCCATTTGGAGGAAGTTTGGATTTTGGATTAGGTCCTAAAAAAGAAGCCAAACCTAAAAGACAACCAACTAAAACTTCTCAAAAGGCTGCGGTTTTTGATAAACAAAACGGTAAATGTTATAGATGTAAAAATAAATTAAAATTAGGTCATACTGACTATCATCATCTTAAGTTTGTAAGTCAAGGTGGTAAAACTACTAGAGATAATTTAGTAGCTTTATGTGCAAATTGCCATAGAGAAATACATGTTGAAGAAAAAGCAAGAAAAGCAGATAAAAAAGCAAAAACAACTAAAAAAGATGATTCTCCTTTTGGTGGTGGTCTTTTTGGTGCTCCTCCAAAACGAAAAAAATCTAAAGGTCCATTTGATTTTGGTTTTTAAAGGTCTGGACTTCTGATTCTATATTTTGATTGTGCTTCGCACTCGATGAATGGGTTTCTCTGCGTCATACTGTCGCCTTCGGCGATTTTTTCTTGCAGAAAAAACGTATAACAAGGATTTAGAGATTCCGCCTTGCAGGCTCCATCCAAATTTTTGCTTCGCAAAAACTTCTCTAAATCCCGATGTTATACAAAATATTCCTCAGAACCAGCTTAGATTAAAACTTAATTGTAAAATTTGATTAGATAGGGCATTCTTTTAACTTTTAAGAAAGGGGCAACTTATTACTTTGTTTTTGAATATAGATAACAATCATAATATTTTTTTTTAATTTTCAATGCTTTTTTCATTGTTCCTTCTTTTTGATAACCACACTTTATTGCAACTCTTTCACATGCTTTATTTGTTAATTTTATCTTAATTTCAATTCTGATTAACTCTAATTGACTAAAACCTATTTCCTCAAGAACATTTACAGTTCTTGATGCAATTCCTTTATTCCAATATTTTGAATCAATAAAAAAACCTAGTTCACCAATAATTTTTTTATTCTTATTAATTATGATTGAACACATTCCAACAACTTTGTTGTTAAAAATAATAGAGTATACTTTTTGTAGATCAATATCAATTGATTCTATCCAATCTATAACATTTTGAATTGATTTGAAGTTAAAACTAGATCTATTAAATTCTGGTTGCCTTAATATTTCAAAAAATACTTCAGCATCTTTTACTTGTACTAGTACTAGTTTTACTTTCATAGTTCTCACTTCCTGAAATTGTATATTTTATTGTTGACTCTGCTAAAATATCAATAGAATCGAAAAACAAAACATCTGGATAATTATTCTTATTTAATAAAACCGGAATATCTGTGCATCCAATTAATATTGCTTTCACTCCTTTTGACAGCAAATCATCAATAATTCTTCTAAGTATTGTTTCATCTTCCTGCAATTTTTTCCCAGAAAGTATATTATAAATCACTTCATTTAATTTATTTTGTTGTTCTGGTACAATTAGCTCAATATTTCTCTTTGAAAATTCTTTATTGTATAGATTGTATTTAATTGTTGAATTTGTTGCTAATATTCCAACCTTTTTTATTCCTGCTTTTTCTACTTTTTTAGAGGTCTCTGACAACATATTTATGAAAGGAAGATTAATCCTTTTTTTGACTTCATCATAAAAATAATGTGATGTGTTACAAGGCATAACTACAAATTCTGACCCTATTGACTGCAGTTTATTTATTGTCTGAACCATCATTTGAATTGTTTTTTCAGAATTTTCAATTTTACTTACTGGATCAGGTATTGGAAGATTATAAATAATGATTTCAGGAAAATCTTTATCATATTTTGCACCATATTGTTTTTGACATTCTTTTATCAACTGCTTATAAAAAATTGCAGTTGATTCAGGTCCCATTCCTCCTAGTACACCTATTGTTTTTTTTATCATTTTATCTCTGCTCAATACCATATTTTACCATTACTTCAAGAGCATAGTTAGTGAACTGACTCTGTATGTATGATTCAAGTAATGCTGGAAGAGTCCCTATATTTACTTGCTGTAATTTCTCATCAACTCCCTCTTGAACAAGCAACTCCATGAAGTCATCTAATGAATCCTTTTCTTCTTCAAGAAATAAATCAATTTGTTCCCTAGCGTATTCTCTTGAAAAGTCAGTTAATTCAGCTTTGAGAGTTGGTAAATATAATTCTATTTCTTTTCTCAAATATAGTATTGCTACTTGATATACCTTATTTTGATCCAATTCATCTTCTTGGTTATTTTTTTCTTTTTTTTTATCAGTATCTTTCATATTTTATCACCTTTAAAACATAATTTAACTACTAAATAGAAGTAACTTTATTAACTAATTTTACCCTTATTATTATGGTTTGAAAAATATTTATTAAGAAATAACCTAATTATTTAGGTAATGATTTAACTAAATCTGGAATCAACCTTTCTTCAGCTCTCATTATATGCTCTCTAAATGTTGGTAAACTAACTTTTGCTAATTTTGCTAAACTTTGCAAATCAGTTTCTCTTGGATATTTGTAATAACCTTCATTAAATGCTAATTCAAAAGCACTCTTTTGTCCTTTTGTTAATTTTGGCATTGCATGAGGAAAATAAACATCAGTAATCTTTGTTTGTTCAATCTTTAAGATTTTAAAAAATTCTAAACCATGTGTTGTTTTTTGAGTATTAATTATAAATTCAGACAAATATTCTTTTTTCCATGATGCAAGTTCCCAATGTTCAACTCCCCCATTATCTACAACAATAGGTTTTACAAAAAATATTCTTTTGTGGTAGAATGTTGTTGGAACTAACTCTTCAATTTCATAATATGATAAGAAAAAAAGAGAATTTCCTTCAAATTCTAATTCAAGAACTCTTTTATCTTTTTTTAGATCTTCAACAAATTCGTTGATATCTTCTTCTTTTCCATTTAATACTTTGAAATAAGTATGATATCTTCTTCCGTTTTCTTCATAAGTATCCAAAGGATATCCTGTTGCAGAAACATTAAACTTTTTACATCTATTCCCGAGCATGCAATCGTGTTTCCATGTAAGTTTCGTAATCCACATAATAATGAAAATAAGAAATTAAGTATTTAATTGTTTCTAAGATCAAGCAACTACGACTTGTTTTACTTTCTCCTGAATTCTCTGTTTTGCTGTTTCCCAATATAAATCTCTAAACTTCTTGACAACAGGATTAGCTGTATTTAATCTAAACATTTTTGCTTTTCCAACTTCTCTAACTTTGACAACAATTTTTTGTTTTTCTAATTTTCCAAAGAAAAGTTTTAATGTTGAATATCCAACTCCTGAAAGAGAAGCAATATCAGTCATGCTATAATCAAAATCTTCATTCACTACAAGAAAATCAAATACTTTTAATACTGGTGAATCTCCAAATATATCTAAAAATGCTGTTTTTTGTTCCATAAGATATAGAGAAACTAATATACTTATAAATATTTCTATTTTTAGCCATTATGAGCTATAAATTAACATTAAAATAAAAAAGAATAAATACTTTAAATAATTGGATTAAAATTAATGGGTAGAAAAATTTCTAAAACAGATTATTGGAGAATAAAGAAAAACATATTGAAAAAACTTTATTCTGCTCAAGCATTTAGCAAAGGTCACATGTTGTTTGAGAGATTACAATCAAGTATTCCTGGACATTTGAAAGGATTTGTAAAAGTTGTTCTTTCTGATTTGCTAAAAGAAGAACTTGTCTTACTTTATGGAAAAACACAACATGGAGATGCATTTCAATTAAATATTAAAAAACTTAAAGAAATAGAAAAAATAATTTTTTAATTTTTATTGAGGCGTTCCTCCTCAAGCTCCTCCTTTGGATGTTGCCCCTTTATGTTTTAATAAAAGGTGCTTCGCACTTGATAAAAGAATGCCCATTGAAGGCTTATGCTTAATGTTTTAATCTATTGTAAAACGCTAGTTCTTGCGGCATACTCTGCGCTCCTTTCAGTCGCTTGCCACGTTGCACTCTCACTTCACTTCGTTTCATTCGGGTCGTATAACAAAGATTAAAAGGAAAATCCCTTGCAGGAATTTTCCCAAATTTTTCCATCTCACTTTGTGAGGGAAAAACTTCTTTTAATCTTGATGTTAAGTTCAATTGTGTTTAAGTTCTTCTTTCTTTTAGAAAAAGAAACAAAATGGGGGAGTTCGTCCTAACGGACATATAGTCTTGACTTCGTCAAGAAATTAATAATTGGCGAAGGGACAATTTTTCACATCATAGCTTTAAAACTATCAAATTAGTGTATCCATGTTTTTTTTTCTCGATAATCCCTCTTTGTTCTAAGGTGGATATAACTCGAGATATTTTTACAGTACTAAGTTCTGCAAGTGTCGTAAGTTTCTTCTGTTCAATTTCTTTTCTATCAAAAAGTATTTTCAGCACTTTTCTTTCATCTGTTGGTAATATTGATAGTATTTTTCCTAATTGTAATTTATTGATTTTCTCTTCAAATAAATAAACTATGAATCCGCCAATTGCCAATGATATTATTGTTGTTCCATAAAGAAATAAAGGATACTGCAAATATGCTTTACCCAAGTGTTGGGTGTGATAAATAGAGAAAACTGTTATCATGATTGCCAATAAACCCACTAATCCGCTTGAAATCAATATTTTCTTTTTTGATATTTCCATATGTTTCACTCTACTCGATTTGTTCTTATTTACTATATATTTCTTGCTGTTTTATAAATGTGTTTATAAATGACATGATTTAATACGATCTTAGGTTTTCAGAAGGTTTCATTGATGAAATTTTCTTAACAACAAAATAAACTGTAATTAATGAGGTAATTGCAAGTATAGATAAATATTTTATAATCATAATTGCAGGTAAGTAAACATTAAATGAAATTGTAGAACTTTCTAATCCTAGTGGGATATCAAATTGTATTGTTCCAATTACTAGAACAATTAGTTTACTTAATAGAACTCCAATTACAAATCCAATAATTGTCTGAATGATAAACTCGCTTAATAATTGTTTAGTTATTGCTTTTTTTGTCCAACCTACTGTTTTCATTACTGCAATATCTTTTCTTCGCTCCAGTATGTTTAAGCTATTGACTTTAAGCAAGATAAGCACTGTGATAAATAAGATTATTGCTATTCCAACATACTGAAATTTTCTAAAAATATTTACTGTGTTGCTCAGTGTTGCAGAAATAGAATTACTTGAAAGGACTATGATATTTTCATTTATATTTTTTATTTGAAGCTTTAAGTCTTCCTCATTTGACAATTCATCTACTTTTAGATATATTTGATTAAATCCTTTATTTCTTATTAGATCATGGGCATCATTAACATTTAAGTAAACATTTGATGAAAATATTTGTCCATTATCATCATTTGCCAATGTACCAACTACTTCAAATGATTCATCCCCTAAAGAAATATTACTACCTATGACCCAATGATTGAACTTAGCAAAATGCTTTTCAACTACTGCTTTTTTCTCATCATCATTTTCTAGAAATCTTCCTTTATAGCTTTGAGATGCTCTACTAGTATATATTTCAGAATTTGGTTTTAATCCTTCAATTGATATGAATCCTTTCTTATTAAAATTCCAGATAATAAGTGAACTTGAAATACTTTGTACATGATCTAAAGCAGATATTTCTTGTATTTCTTCT
>Ga0233437_1006120_pt1 | contig 12543 bp, 14 predicted proteins | sample SI_122_August201_FD_182714 | JGI IMG/M metagenome (GOLD analysis project Ga0233437, IMG submission 182714) | Seawater microbial communities from Saanich Inlet, British Columbia, Canada - SI_122_August2016_200_MG | ecosystem: Environmental > Aquatic > Marine > Inlet | place: Canada: British... | reverse complement strand
TCCAACAGGGATGCCTCTTCCATCATCAATAACACTAACAGAATTATCAGGATGAATTGTAACTTTGATTTCTTTGCAGTGGCCTGCTAAAGCTTCATCTATTGCATTGTCTACAACTTCATAAACAATATGATGTAGTCCTCTTGGACCTGTTGAACCAATATACATACCTGGTCTTTTTCTAACAGCATCTATACCACCAAGAACTTGGATTTTACCAGCTCCGTAAGATTTATCTTCTGGATCATCTTTAGGAGTATAAGATTCATCATCTGATTGATTATTTTGTTCTTCTTCTGCCATTTTTTATTATATTACTCCTTATATATTTAGAAAATATGGTAATATATAAGGGTTGTGTTTTTTGGTGTTAAAATATGAAGAGTAGGGGCTTTGTAGAGGAGGTTTTGTAGTGGTTGTTGTAAATTAAGCTAATAATCTTTCTAAATTTTCTCTATGTTGTTCTACAATTAAATCAACAATAACTTCAGAACCAGCTGCTTGTTTTCTTTCTCTTACTTCAGCAGAGTCTTGTTCATTTACCCATTCTGTTCCCCATCTATGACCTGTGTGAACTTCAACAGTTCTTGCACCAATTACATCAAATATTCTAGATTGGAGCCCTGGAGAAAACAAACAATCCCCTAATGTTACAATTCCAAGTGGTGTTTGATCTTGTTCAGATTCAGCAACTTCTTGAGCTAATGCTAATCCATCTGCTGCACTTGCAAGTCTTGCTGATTGAGCTCTCATTAAAGCACCGCCTGCCCAATTTTGATTTCCTGTGTCTTCTCCTTTGTAACCTTGAAGACTTTCATAACGTAATGGATAAATTCCAAGTGGTTTAGATACCCATGTTGGAACTTTTGCAGCAAATTCAAATGCTTGCATCCATGTTAATGATCTTTCAATGCCACCAACACGCATTGGTTGTCCTGCTAAAGGACCAGAATTCTCATTATAAGTTAGACCATCTTTTGTACTTGTAACTGGTGCAATTATTACACCTGGCATAATTTGATCAACTCCACCTGTCATTATTCCTGTTTCACTAACTTCATCAATTAATTCTTGTCTGTATGTTCTAGACGCTAGTTTCATTCCTGAAAAAGATGTTAAACTATGACCAACATAAGTAACAGGTCTACCTTTAGCAATTTCTAATATTGCTTTTTCCACCATTCTTTCTGTATTTGGTAAATTGCTAGAGCCGTTTGAATATAATCCTAAATATTTATCCATACAAACACCTGGTTGATAAAGTACAATAACTCCAACTTTGTGATCTCTTTCTCTTTTACTATTTACTCTTACTTTATGACCTTTCATTACTTCATTAATTCTATTTGTGATATCTGCAGGGGCTCTTCCTGTATATTGGTTATGATTTAATGTATTAAGAGAATCATAAGGATTTATTCTTCCTGGTTCTACACAAAAACCTTGCGGCATAACGATTAGAGAATCACAAGTACTGATATCACTAGAATAAGCTTCAAAAAATGCTCTATAAAACAAACCTTCATTAGTAAATCTTTCTTGAACATTTACTATATTCCTTAAATTAGTTTCAGCTTGATATTCGGCACCCATATACTAAAGGAAATGAAAAATGCTTATAAGCCTTTCCTTTATTACCATTTTTTAGTACTCATTTGGTGTTTATGGTATGGTTATGTGTATATTAGTATAGAGTATATATTCATATTACTTGTAAATTTACGAAAAAGTAGCCTCAAAAATAGAAAGGTTTATATACTTCGGAGTACATAGTATATATACTATGGTAGGTGTGCAAAACTCTCAAATTATTTGTAATCAGTTTATTTATTTAGTGAGAGCTCTGTGGCTAAACCATTGATTTTCAGGTCAAAATAATATAACAACAAGAATTTGGGCCTGAAAATAGCGAATTTCTATTTTTTGGCTCTAAAACAAGTAGGGTGTAAACAATGTTTGGAGAATTTGGTAGGGCAGAAAAACTTCCATATAATGGAAAACTAAGTGAAGCATTGGAAGAGTTAGTTGATGCTCTAGAAACAGTTATAGAAATGTGTGAAGGAGGTATTGAAGCAATATTACCACAAATAGAGACCTATAAAAGATCAAGAGGTTTAGATGGTTTTGAAGGAGAATTACCAAGAGGTGTTTGTGAAAGTTTTGAATTATTGGATAAACCATTAGAAGGAATTATAAATTTACTTCCTAGAGTAAGACGCAATGGACTTAGTAGCTTAGCTACAAAAATAGGCAATCAGTTAAACGCGTACACTGGAGGAGAAGGCAAGGTAGAATTTGGATTTTTTATGGATATTTTTACTCCCCCAGAACATGGTGGAGAATTTGTTGCTAAATTAGCTAATGGAAATGGGCCTGATGAAAGTGATTATCTAAAAGCTTGTCGACAAGGTGTAGCTTATTTAAGAGAAGGTTGGGAACTTGCTGGAGAAGAAAATGACTTAATTTTTAGAAGACAATCAGATGGATATGAAATACTTCCTAGAAAAAGTATGAGAATAAATAGGGGGTTTAGTTATTTATTACCAAATGGACAAGGGAGAGTTGATATTGTTTTAGCAGATGGTGCAACTGAAAAATTAGTTAAGGCTATGCCACCAACAGGAGATAGACATGGACTTGATTATGCACTAACTGTAAGAGTTACAGGAAATGATAATCTGGCCACTTATCTTGTAGAAAAACTTTATGAAAAAGATTCATGTGTTGAAGATGATACATATAGGGGAGGACCTGCAAATTATGGAGAAGTTATGGTACCTGGAAACTTAGGAATAGGAAGAAATAAATTAGATGTTGAACTTGTTGCAGGAGAACCTAAATTCGAAGCAGAAGAAGGTTTAGAAAAAGATACATTAGGATTATTAAGAGAACTTATGGATCCAATGTTTATTAGCCCAAATGCTGTTCATCCAGATGAATTTAGATTAAAAGAGATGTATAGAGCAGAAGAAGTTCAAGATTAGAGTTAACAATCTTTTTAAACAAACCTTGATTCTTTCTTTTTATGAATTTATTAGATGCAATATTATTAGGAATAATCCAAGGCATAACTGAATGGTTGCCTATATCTAGTTCTGGTCATCTTGTTTTATATCAGCAGTTTTTTGAGTTGAATGTTCCGATATTCTTTGATATTATGTTGCATGTTGCTACATTATTTGTAATCTTTGTTGTTTTTTGGAGAGATATTTTGAAAATATTGAAAGCTGTTTTTACATTAGATTTTAAATCAGAATATGGCAAACTTGCATTGTATATTATTATTGGAACAATTCCAACTGGTTTAATTGGTTATTTTTTTAAAGATTTTTTTAAGAGTTTATTTCAAAGTACAATTGCAGTTGGTATTGCATTGTTAATAACTGGTTTGTTTTTGTATTTATGTAAAGGAATTAAGAAAAAGAAAAAATTGAAATGGTACAATGCTTTGTTAATTGGTACTGTACAAGGTCTTGCAATTATCCCAGGTATTTCTCGAAGTGGTGCAACAATTTCATTAGGAATTTTACAAGGGTTGGATAGAAAAAAGATTGCAACATTCTCATTTTTATTGGCAATCCCTGCAATTCTCGGTGCAATGATAGTTGAATTACCAAATGATTTTACATTTGATTTAAGTTTATTAATTGCAATGTTAACATCTTTTGTCGTCGGGTATATTGCATTAAAGATATTGTTGAAATTAGTTATTCAGAATAAGTTTTATTTATTTGCTTATTATTGTTGGATTGTTGGAATTATTGTGATTATTCTTAGTATTTTATAGGTAAATCTTATATATACTACTTAATTACCTTCTAAATGGGTGTTAAAGATAGGAAAATATTGGATGCCGTTTGTTGCTGTAGCACTGGTTGCCGCATGGTTTGCTAGAGGCGAAATAAAATCATTTGTAGATAATATAGACTATAATCTCAATAGACATTTTCAATCTTCTGTTTATGAAAGAGATATTGAAGATGCTGGAATAAAATTAGGAAGAGGATTAAACCCAGATAAAGTTTATATGGGTACTTATGAATTATCTCATGCAGATTATCATGGAAAAGATTGTAGAAATAAAAATGGTGTGTTTGTTCCTTTTCCGCCACCTGGTTTATTATCATCAAGTATTGAAGATAAACTCCATGAAATGGCTGGCGAAGATAGTATTTTAACTAAAGCAGAATATGAACTAGCATATAATTCAACGCCTATTTGTGAATAGAATTATTTTGTCAATATAGTACATCCATCTTCTTCTACAAACAAAGAATGTTCTGATTGAGTAACCATGCCTTTCTCAATTTCAACTAAAGGTGGATAATCATGGATATTTCCGGCTTGTTTTAGCATTCGTAATGCAAAACCTACTTTAGTTGGATGGAATTTCTCACAAAGCCATCGGGATGCAAAAGGTAAGTTTTGATAAGTTTTAATTTCTTTTAGAATATTCCTGCTCATTAAATCTCTTACTGGTTTAGAACCAATTTGTGAGAATATATTTGCAATTCCTGAGTTTTTTATTTTACCTGCTCCATTAGTTGCAAAAGGTTCTATTGCAATTGTCATTCCTTTTTCTAATTCAGTTTTATCTGTTGTATCATAATTAGGTATTGAAGGAGAACAATGAACTTCAAATTCTCCTAAACCATGACCAGAAAGATTAACTATTGGTGTATAACCATAACTTTGTATTGTTTCATTTATTGTTTTGCCAATTTCACTTAATGTTACACCAGGTGTTATTAATTTTACTGCATTATCTCGTGCTTCTATTGAAGCTTTTACTAAATCATTATATTTTTTAGTTAAATCAACTGTATAAGCAGTATCACCAATTGCTCCATTAACACAAACACCTAAATCTATTTTAATACACATGTCTTCTGTTATTACAATTGGATCATTGAATACTGGTGCATAATGTGCAGCGCATTCATTAATTGCCAAAGAAACAGGGAATGCTGGAATAGCTCCTTTTTCTTTTATTTTGTTGTCAATTTTATCAGCAACTTCTGATAATTTAGAATCAACTTTGATTAGTTTCTTAGACCATTCTCTAACTTCTGCAGCGATTTTACCTGCTTTAATCCAGTCTTGTTTAGTTGCCATGGAACTACTTTAGAAGGCCTCATATATAAATATTAGTGAATAAAATAGAAACATTTAAATATACTACAGTATACCATGGTATACGGTGATAAATATGAGTGCTACAACAATAAAAATTCATGAAAATACAAAACACGACTTAGACCAATTTAGAGAATACAAAAATGAAAGCTATGATGAGGTTATAAAGAAAGTGGTATATATAGCAAACACTTGCAAAACAGAACCTGAACTTAGTAAAGAAACTATTGAAGCAATTGAAAAGGCTAGATCTAGAATAAAAAGTGGAAAGTTTCTAACAGAAGAAGAAGCAAAAAAGAGGCTAGGAATATAAATGTATGAAGTAATCTTCGACGAGGAAGCAATTGATTTTCTATCAAAACTTCCGAAAGAACTAAAGAAAAGAATCTATAATAAAATAATTTCTACAAAAGAAAATCCATTTCGTTTCTTTAATAAACTTACAGATAGAAAAGATTACAAACTAAGAGTTAGTGATTATAGAGTTATTGCTAACATTAACAAAAATGAGAATAAAATACAAATAACAATAATTGGTCATAGAAAGAATGTTTACAAAAATCAATAAAACACAGCTACTACAACACCAGTAATTTGATAGAATCTAACCTTTTCAGGGTCTCGAACAGGATTATTATCGCCTTTTAGAAGATAGTAAAATCCATCAGAATCTTCTCCAATATCAACAACTCTGTGGACTATGCTATTGCCATCATTAGAAACATAAGAAACAACATCTCCAACATTAATATCTAATGGAGATTCTGGCATAATCTCAATAGCATCACTCTCTTTATCAAGCAAAGGATCCATGCTATTTGTATCGTAAAAACCTACCCAAGTAGGATCATCGACAAAAAAAGTGACTTTATCTTTGTAAACAGCTATTTGAGTTTCATCAATTCTATCTGTAGGACTAGGTACTTCTTTAGCAGTTAGGCCAATAAAGCCTAAGAACGGCTCTGTAAGCATTTTACCTTCTCCAATAGGCTCTGGAAATAAGTCAATATCATAAGAACTTACTATAGTAGCGCTTAACCAGCCTATAATAAATACAATTGTAATAGTTATAACAAAGTCTATCTTACTCAATATCTTCCCCCAGAACAAGGTAATAGAGTAGTATTTATAAATATTTATTTATTTTGGAGTAGTAGCAGAATCACTTTTTGACTGATTTCTTCTTTGGCTTTGGTTTATCCAAGTCCTGTAATTTCTTAATAACTTTCTCTTTGATCTTTTTTTCTGTCTCTTTTTCAGTTGGTTGCTTTGCTTTTTCTTCTGCTTCAACTTCTTGTTCTACTTCTTCAACTTCATCTTTGACTTCTTTTAGAATTCGTTCTTTTTTCTCTGTTTGTTCTACTTGTTCAATTCTTATATGCATTAAATATTGAAGACCTTGTAATGATCTTAATAAGGAAAACATTAGTATGAATAAGAATATTGCTGCACCTAGTGTATAGAAATCAACAGCTACTTCTGTATAAACAACACACATAACTGTGTAAGCTGTCAAATTAACAGGTAAAGCAGATGAAACAAAGAAAGCTACTCTTCTAGGTAAGAAATGTAAATAATTTGCATACATTAATAATAATCCTTCTACAAAAACAATACCTGACATTATAGATTCTTTAGGAAACAAAAGATAATTGTAAGCATTTCCTGGATCTGTTAAATGAAAAACATATCTAAATAAGTCAATTGAAACAAAAATAAGAACTAATGAATTACCAAAAGCAGTATTCCAACCAAGTTCTTCATGTCTATGCCTTCCAAAATACAAAGTCATGATTAATGTTACAATAACTAATGGTGTAACTAACCATAACATTTCTGGATTAGACCTTGGAGCTGTTATTAGTTCCCAAGATCTGCCCATTAAATTAGGCATAAAATACCCAAAAATCCATTCTTGTGTAAATTCAATTGCCATGTTTATTTTCCCGATTATATTGGTTTAAATTGTTTTTGCTTTTTTATGTCCAAATCCAATGGAAATCTACCCATGAATCTGGTGCACCTTCCTGGCCAGAGTCTGTTTCATAAAGATCTGTAATTAATATTTTAACATAATCATCTTCTAAAGTTTTTATACAATAAACATGATTTAGTTTCATTGGTTTCCAATAAGTGAATGCTTCTGTGATTTCTGGACATTCTACATCAGCCATAGATACTTCTACTTCACCTAGGTCTGCCTGATATGTTACTTGCTCAAAACCACCATCGTAAAAGTTTAAATCATAAAGTGGGAGAGGTTCAGTTTCATAATCTGAGAAATATATTTTTACAGCTTTTGCTTTGCTAAAATCATATGCTCCCATAAATCCAGGATGACCAGGATTAGCAACAATAGTTGCTTCGATTACATCACCTGATTTTATAAGATCATCTACATTTGTAGTAGAACCTCCTCCAGAATTGCCATTAAGATTAGAATCATTCATTCCAAAAAGTAATGAACAACCACCTAACATTATTGAAATTAAAACTAAACCAATTATTAGATTATTTTTCATTTTAAACACCGCAAATTGTTTTGAAGACTGAGCCATCTGCTGCAACTGAATAAACAACTTCATCGCCTTCTTCATCGCAGAAGACATTGTAGAAAATATCATCTAATTTTACAGCTCTTTCTACAACTATAGCTGTTGCTTCTCCCAATAATTCATCCTCTTCCATAAATCTTCCTTCATCAAGGTATTCTTGTACAGCTGCCATTGCATCTTCTTCTGTTAAAACATTAAATCCAGCTACATAAAATATTGGACCAGGATAACCTTCCCAACACCAACAAAGATCAACCATACAACCATATAATCCACAAACATCATCTTTGTATTCAACACAGTCCTCTGAAACATAAACTCCTTCAATACCTTTGAATAAATCTGGTTCTAATTTCCCATCACCACAACCTGTTATTGAAATCAAAACTATTAATGTAATAAAACATAGAATTATTTTTTTCATTTTAACACCTCTATTTTAAGCTTTGAGCAATTGATTCATAATTCTCTTTAGCTTCTTTGTATTCTGTATATGCTTGTGTAGCTTCAGGAGTATCTCCTTTACCTTGTGACATTAAGTCTGTTAAAGCATTGTATTTTGCAATATAATCTTGGTAAGCAGATGTTGCTTCTCTTGCAGTTATATCATCACTATTTATTGGTTCATCAACATCATCATAATATGAATCATAGTCATCGTCATGGTATTGATCATAATCATCATCAGAACTATCTTGTGCATCTTCAATTGCATCTTTTATGTCATCAAAGAAACCACCATCATTGTGATCATGATCATCATCTCCATCAATACATCCTGATATAATTGAAAACATTGCTTGGAAAATCCAAACTATAATTTTCAAAATTAATTTTAATATCCATACAATAACTCCCCACCAGTCAATTCCTTCACCATTATCATCTTCGTCTTCAAATTCATCTAAATGTCCATAATTATTACCAGCTGCTCTTGTAACCTCTACAAATTCTTTGTTTGCATCAAAACCAACTCTGGATTGCATTGTTGCAATCTTCCAACCAGATCCTTCATTATGCATTGTTGCAACATAATGTAAATCATTTGTAGCTGTTTCGCCGTCGATATCTTCTAATTCTGCAACAAGATGATAAAATACCAATGCATCTGTATCATCTTCAATAACTTCTATTTCATCTAATGTATAAGATATTGTGTCAAAGATTCTTGCTAATTCTTCCATACTTCTTTCTGTTTGTTCAATAAAATCTTCTCTTTCATCTTCATCTGTAATAAAAGAAAAGTCTGTTAAATCAAGCATCGCATCAATATCTTCATCTTTATCAGCTTCAAAATAAGCTTCTAATGCTTCTTGTGGATCACTGTATGCAAATGCACTTGTTGAGAGCATTATTACAAAAATCATCAACATTGCAATTATATTTATTCTTTTCATTTTCTTTTACCTAATCTGATGCAGCATAAAAATATGTATAATATAACAATATGTCTTCTTCTGTTTTATAGCCATCTGTATCTGTTACAGTTACATCGACATGCATTGGAACTCTTATTGATTCTAAATTAGCTTCACGTTCTGTATCTGCTAATGTTCTTAAACCTGTTTGTAAAGAATTACAACCATAACTAAGTAATGTATCTCTTTTTCCATTTAACCATTGTTTAAATTCATCTGAATCAGTGGGGTCTGCCATTTTTCCTTCAACAAAGCTTTTTGATGCATAAGTTATTTCAAGTACTTCAACTCCACCGCTTAAGAAATTTAAGAATGCTTCATATTTTGTTATAGAATCTTTAATTCTATTTCCATCTTTAATTAATTCATCAATATTTCCTTTAAGATTCTTGCCAAAGTCATAATAACTTTTTACTTCTCCTGCAGCTTTTCCAAGAGCAGAATCTTCACCATTCATTGCTTCATCTAAATCTTTAAGCAAATCTAAACCATCTTGAACATCGTCTTGTTGTCCTAACATATTATTCTTTAAATTATTCCAGTCAGATCTTTGACCTTGTACAAGGGTCATCATATAATCTCTTAATTCAACTGGACCTTTTGGAGGAATCCAATTAAATTTACAAACACTTTCACTAAGATCAACTTCAAACCAATAATCTGGTGCAACCATCCATGTTGTATATACTTTTCCAGATCTTGGTTTTACTTCATAAATCCATCCATTTTCACTATCAGGGTCATCTACATTTATATCAATATAAGCCATCCCATATTCTTTTTCTTGTTGTACATTTGCATTTTCTTTAGAAATTGATATTTTAGGTCTTGGATCAAGTAAATTAATGTAAACTTGTCCACCTTCATGTTTTTTATCACTTACACTTAATCTAACTTCTGATTCAACAAAAGGAAGGTCATAAATATTTGATTGAGGTGAAGTATAAGTAAAGGTTGCTTGACCATTTGAGTCTGTTGTAATAGAATATGTTGATAAATCTCCTGGATCACCAATTCTTCTTCTTGATTCTTGTGCGTGTAAGCTAAATCTTACGCCATCAATTGCTGCACCTGTGTCTGCCATTTTTACTGTTACTGTGAATTCTTGTTCTTCTCGACCATTTGCATATAATTCAGCTGAAGAAGGTGAAATACTTACAGAATAAGAACATTCATCTGGACAACTTCCTCCACAATCAATACCATCTTCGTCTTCATCTTGTACATGATTATCACATGTTTCTATACATTCATCACATGGACCACCACAATCTACGCCTTCTTCATTATCATCTTGAATATCATTTATTAAACAAATATCATCGCAATCATATTCACAAGGTCCACCGCAGTCAATACCATCTTCATTATCATCCTGCATTCCATTATCGCAACCTGGTTTACATTCATCACATGGTCCTCCACAATCAAGACCATCTTCATCATAATCTTGTATTCCATTATTACAATTTCTTGTTTCATAAACTACACATTGGTAAACATCACTATCTTCATATAATTCTCCTTGCACATATCCTTCTGGACAAGAACAATAACAATAACCATCTCTATCTTCACCTGTTGAACCTATGTAGTTTTCATTACATAAAGCAGAACATGATGGATAAGTTATACTATTAAGTTTTATTTTACATATTGTTGGATTGACATAATAAACCCATTCACCATGACCGCATGGATTACATTGATACTTGAATGATCCAGAACCTTTAACAAGAGTAGCTTTGACATCTTCATCTCCAACTCGAACATCCAAGGATCCAGAAGTAGCTCCTTCTGGAAGCCACCATGAACACCAACCACCATTTATACATCCATCTACTTCTGGATTTTTTACTTCACAACTAGATTCTCTAATAACTAATGACCATGGCCCTGCTAAAGATCCTGTTCCTTTTCCATCTGGATCCACACCATAACAAGGTGTTCCTTGCATATCTCCTGGGCCATCACACCAAAAATCAAATTCATCATCTACTATAGTACTCCAACCACCAGATACAGTTACTGCGCCTGTAATTGGAGTAAAATCAAAAGAAGGAAAAGAAAGATAAGGAAACATAGCAAGAATTGCAACAAATGCTACTAAAGTAAAGAATGCTATTACATATGTTTCATTAGGTAGTTTTTTCATTATGCCTCTTTTATTTAATCTGATCTATTTATTCACTCCAAGCCAAATATCCTAAAAGGAATAAGATTCCTAAGATAGGTACAAACAATACTAAAGATAATACTCCTGGTTTTCCTCGTGCATCGCACATTTTCCAGAACCAATAAATCATCATTCCTAACATAATAGGACTTGCTAAAATATTTAAGTATGGTACAAACATTATTAAGAATACCAACAAAGTCCACGGTGAAACTTTACCAATCTTAGTTATTAAGTAAATATTAAGAAACGGTACCCAAGCAAACCAAGCATGTTCTGTTTTTGTTTTCTTTGCTATTGTCATTAAAGTAAATGCTCCATAAATATAAAATATCAGGAAAAAGATAAATCCGATAAATAAAAGTACTATAGAACCAAATATAATTCCCATAAGGGCAGTATTAGCCATTTAATCACCTCTTTATGGATATGCTCTGGGAAAGATTGTTTTTAAAGTTTTAGGTTCTAAAGGCAAAAAACATATAACTCATGATTTTTAGATAAAAGTTAATGAATTCAAAATATGTATTAGCAATTGTGCTTGGGATTATTCTAATTGGTGCGATTTTTATATCAATTGTATATTTTACTCAAGATTCTAAAATAAATATTAATCAAGATTCTGAACAAAATCAAGGAACTTGTGAAGGTTATACCTTATTAAGTGGAGATGGTGCTTTCTTAAATGATTTACCTGCATATTTAATAGATATGGAAGGAAACATCATACATGAATGGTCAATTTCAGGGGCTCCTGTTAAAATGCTTCCTGGTGGTTCTATAATTGGTAGTAAAAGGGGATTGAAATCATTAGAAAACCAAGCAAGCCATGATACAATTGAATTAATTCAGTTATCTTGGGATGGACAAGAAGAATGGTCTTTTACAAATTGGGATTCAAGTAATACAAACATAATGATGTCTAGACAACATCATGATTTCCAAAGAGAAGGGAATCCTGTTGGTTATTATTCTCCTTGTTATGAATTTAGTGAGAATGGAAATACATTAATTCTTGCACATAAAGATGTGACTGATTCAGGAATAAGTAAAGTCCCAATTATCGACGATGTAATCTATGAGGTTGATTGGCAAGGAAATATTTTATTTGAATGGTATGCACATGAACATTTTGATGAATTTGGTTTTGATGAAGAAGCAAAAAAAGATATTTATGAAAAAGGTGGAAAAGATTGGCTACACGTTAATAGTATGTCTTATTTAGGAGAAAACCAATGGTATGATCAAGGAAATGAAA
>Ga0233437_1006118_pt1 | contig 12547 bp, 7 predicted proteins | sample SI_122_August201_FD_182714 | JGI IMG/M metagenome (GOLD analysis project Ga0233437, IMG submission 182714) | Seawater microbial communities from Saanich Inlet, British Columbia, Canada - SI_122_August2016_200_MG | ecosystem: Environmental > Aquatic > Marine > Inlet | place: Canada: British... | reverse complement strand
ATCGCTTAATCGGATTATAACCATTCCATCGGGGTTCGTATTGAAAGTAGTATAAAATTTCGCTTCGCTTTCGCGGATTAAATTTTCATTCTTCTTTTTTTCGGTGATGTCGCGGTTGCTGGCACGGGAGCCAATATTACGCCCATCGTTATTGTAAACCGCCTGACAGACATGCCCGATCCATCTTTCCTCGTTATTTTTGGTGACGATGCGAAATTCTATGGGTTCGATTTCTCCGCTTTCTAAAACTTTGTGCTTGTGGTTTTTAAAAAGGTCAGCATCGTTTGGATGAACGATGCCTGTCAACAATTTGTCGTTTTGTATAAACTCGTTGGCAGAATATCCTGTTATCCTTTTGCACGAGGGTGAACTATAAATAATTTTTTCATCGGGGGAAACCCAATATTCCCAATCGTATGTAAAATCGGCAATCGTTCGGTATTTGGTTTCACTTTCGAATAATGCTTTTTCAGCCTGTTTCCTGTCTGAAATGTTATGAACGGCAGTTGTACACGTATTAAATTCTCTTTTTTCATCGAATACAATTACACTTTCAAAACTTGCCCAAAATTCAGTCCCGTCTTTTTTTAGTAATATTAATTCGCACGATTGCCTGCTTTCTGTTTTAAACACGTTTGTTAGGTGCAGGTAAAATGTGTCCTTGTCGTTTTTTACAATATTTTTGTAAAACGAGGTATTAATAAAAGTTTCTTTGTTTTGGTCGAATAAACGGGCAGCGGCAAGGTTTAAATCAATGATATCGCCTTTGGAATTAAAATGAATAAACGCCACCGGGGCAAGGTCAAAAAGGTCGAAATATTTTTGTCTCGATGTTTCGATTGTTTCATGTGCTTTTCGCAGTTCATCGTTCTGCATTTCTAATTCTATCTGGTGAACCTTTAAGTCGTGTACCAGTTTTTTGATGTCGGCTTCATTTTTCATATTGCCTGTTTTTTAATTTACTCTCTTCGTTTGTGTCATTTGCTTCGCTGTCATTTTGTTGTCATTAACTCACTTCGTTCGTGTCATTTCGCTGCGCTGTCATTTTGTGCTACAATTGAATGGCTACTTAATGACTATCGAATGACAACTTAATTATACATTTCCCCACTATTATTTTTATTTATTATTGTAGCCAATTCTTTTTCTATTGCCTCAATTGTTGGCAACTCTGTTTTCAATTCTTTGGGTATCGATTTTATAATTTCATATTCAGCAACTCCAATAGGCTGTGTTGTTCCTCGTAATGCATATTCAGCAATTACCCCTGATTTTGCCTTACAAAGTAAAAGCCCAATGCTTGGATTTTCTTGTCTTGTTTTAATTAAATCGTCAACGGCCGATAGATAAAAGTTCATTTTTCCGGCATATTCAGCTCGAAATTTTACCGACTTTAATTCAATAACAATGTAATATTTAAGTTTGATGTGATAAAAAAGTAGATCGATATAAAAATCTTCGTTGTCTATTTTTAGGGGGACTTGTCTTCCGACAAAAGAAAACCCGCCTCCCAGTTCAAGTAAAAATGAAGTTAAGTGTTTCACCAGTTGTTCTTCAATATCTTTTTCCAGTGCTTTTTCACTAAGTGTTAAAAAGTCAAATTTATATGGGTCTTTAAGTATCTCAACAGCCAATTCTGACTGAGGTTCAGGGAGAGTATCTTTGAAATTTGTGATTGCTTTTCCTGCCCGTTCATAAAATCCCAAATCTATTTGATGCGCCAATATTGTCCGGGACCAATTATTTTCTATTGTTTTGTTAATGTAAAATATTGCCTCTTCTAAACTTTTTGATTTTGAAACAATCAAAATATTTTGCCCCCAGGGAATTTGTCCAACAAGTTGTTGGATTTTTCCAATGTCGAGTCCTGGGTTAATATAAAATTCATACCATTTCCTCATCGAAAACAGGTTAGATCGCGAAAATCCTTGTTGGTTTTGAAAATGAGCCCTTAAATCTTTTGAAACATTATCAACTACTGAAGTCCCCCAATTAGCAACTTTTATTTTTTCAGAAATTGATTTACCCATTTTCCAGTACAATTTTAAAAGTTCTTGATTTACCGAGATTGCTGCCTTAATCTGAGATTTACGTATTTCAGTTTTTAGTTCTTCAATCCACGACTTATATTCTTCCGAATGTTCAATCAATTGCATATGAAAATTTTTTAGGCAAACATAAAATTAATAGTATTTGTCATTTGCTGCGCTGTTATTTTATTGTCATTAACTCACTCTGTTTGTGTTATTTTGTTTCATTCATCATTATTGTTTATTATGGTTAAGTAGTTGAGTAGTTGAGTAAGTTGAGTAGGTGGGTAAGTTGAGTGGGTGGGTAAGTTGAGTAGGAAGTATGTTGAGTGGGTGAGTAGGTCAGTAGGTGGGTAAGGTAAATGGTTAATTGGGTTATTAGTCCGACTCAACCTACTTTTCCACTAAACTACTCAACATACTTCCTTCTTAATTTACTTTCCTACTAACCTACTTTCCACTAAACTACTCAACATACTTCCTTCTTAATTTACTTTCCTACTAACCTACTTTTCCACTAAACTACTCAACATACTTCCTTCTTAATTTACTTTCCTACTAACCTACTTTCCACTTACCCACTCCCTACTCAACGACTCCCCACTCAACGACTCCCCACTCAACCATTCTTCAGCTTCTCAATTTCATCTTTTAGTTCTATCATCCGTAATTCACGGCCAACAAAAACTTTATTTAATCGTTCGAGCAAACTATTTTTTTTTGCAAGTTCGTCGGTTCTTTTTTTAACAGTTTCTTCCAATTGTTTGCGGTATTTTTCAAGTTCTGTTTCTGCTTTTTTACGGTCGTCGATATTTCTTACAGATGCAATATACCGGTTTTCGCCTTCAATTTGAACAAAAACAATACTTACTTCTACCCAAAACAGATGCCCTTTTTTGTGCTGCGAATGCCATTGAAAGGTTTGTTTCCCTTCAGTCCTGGACTTTTGTAACCATTCAAAAGCTTCTTTTTCAGAATAAGGTGATTCGCCCATACTAATTGGTTGAACACTTCCGTTTAAAATGTCCTTTTTATTATGGCCGAACATGGTAACAACCTGCTGGTTGACATCGAGAATTATCCCGGTTTCCACATCGTGAATAAAAATGGCATCTGATGTAGAATCGAAAATAGTTTGAATATAGTCTTTACTGTTTTGCAATTTAATTTCGGCTTTTTTACGTTCGGTGACATCTAAAATTATAGCTACAAATTGTGATTTGGGGCCGTTTTTCAATAATTGCATATGCACTTCTACATTATAAAGCGATTTGTCTTTACGTTGGTGGGTTGTTTCAAAAACATATTTCACCGTTTTATTTTTGCGCAGTGGGGTTAATAGTTTTTCAAAAGATTCGGAGGTAAAACCTGGTTTAATATCAACCGGAGTTAGATTTTGTAGCTCATCAATGGAATAACCGAGGTTTTTCCTGGCAGCCGGATTTACCTCCGTAAAATTTAATGTTTCATCGTCGAAAAGATAGATTTCGTTTAATGAATTTTCGAATATGCGGCTGAACATTTTGGTTTTTTCTGCTGTTATTATCTGAACTGTGGTATCATAAACAATACCTTCGAAATGAGTAATTTCACCATCGGCCCCCCTTCTTATAAATGTAATATCGTTTAACCACTTTATCTCCCCCGTTTTTGTGATTATCCGGTAAGGCTTATGCGCAAACGACTTAGTTTTTTCCTCTTTACTGTATCGGGCAACTTCGGCACCAACATTTATAATATCATCTTTATGAATTATGTTGCTGTAAGTTATTTCGCCTCTCATAAATTCATCGACAGAATATCCTGACAATTTTTTAATATTTTTTGAAACAAATTCAACCGGCCAGCCTTTTTTATTTTTCCATAGAAATGCCACCACAGGGCTACGGTTGATAATTTTGTTTGCTAATTTTAATTCTTTTTCTTTGCTTTTACGTTTGTCAATCTCTTTCTGTAAATTAATATTAACCTGCTTAAGTTTTAATGTCCGGCTTTCAACCTTCATTTCTAATTTATTACGGGCTTCGTTAAGCTTTGTATTTAATCGTAAAATGTAAACGAGGGTTAAAACAAGGATCAAAACGGCCAACGCTGTAAACAAAAACCATTGCCAGTAAGATTTTAAAAATTCTATTACAGAAACTTTAGGATAACTATCGAACGGGGGTGCTTTTATAATTTTTAAAATTTCGAGAACTTTATCGTAACTGAGCGAAACCCTCCATCCGGAATAACCGCCTGTTTCACAAGCCGGGTTTTCCTTTTCCATTTGGAGAAGCGCGATTGCCACTTTTTTAGATAAAACTTTATCGGTATTTTTAAGGGCTGCAAACGGCCATTCCGGGTAAAGCCTGCTTGTTCTGATCAGTGGAAAATCATCAATTACGGGGTCGATAATTTTTATATTTTTCAAATCAATTTCGCCTCGCATTTCCAGTGTTTCAAGAATGCCTGTCCGTACAACCCCAATGTCCACATTTCCCTGCAATACTTCAAATACAATATTTTCCTGGGTAGCAGTTGGTGAGAACAGCACTTTTGAGCAGTCGTTAAATGGGTCGATACCAATTTCAAGGAGTTCGCGATAAATCATTTGCCATCCGCCAAAAGCTTCTTTATTAACCCCCATTATCGATTTGCGTTTTATGTCTTTTAGGGTTTTAATATCGTCTCTGTTGGCAAGGGAAAAAGCCACCGATCCAAATTCCGAATTGCCACTATTTCCCCTGCCATTGATAAGGGTCACGATTTCGCCAATTCCGTATTTAACACTGAGATCGATATAATTTGTTGGGTTTGTTAAAACAAAATCCACCTGGTTGTTTTTAACTACCTCCCTCATTTCCTTAAATCCTACAATTGGCACTAATTCGAAAATAAAACTATCGATTGAGTTACTAAGATAATCGGTGGTTGCAGACCATTTTTTTTTCGCTTCTTCAACTCCGTTATAAGCGCGAACGGTTACTTTTATTGTTTGCTGGCCAAAAAGTTTAAAGACAAAAAAAGTGAGGAAAAATATTGTGATGATCTTAGCCATTGGAAATATATTTGCTTTCTTTTTCATCTGATACTATTTTATATTCACTTCTATTTTGTTGTCATTTAATCACTTCGTTCGTGTCATTTAAAGGTCATTCGTTTCTTGTCATTTTGGTACTACAATTGAATAACCATTAATGACGACTTAATTCCTAACTTGCCCTACTTCCTACTCAACCATTCTTCACTCAACCACTCCCCACTCAACCATTCTTCAGTTTCTCAATTTCTTTTTTCAATTCTATCATTCTCAATTCGCGGCCAACAAATGCTTTATTTATCCGCTGCAAAGTTCTGTTTTTTTCTTCCAGTTGATTGGTCCTTTCTGCAACTTTTATTTCAAGGTTTTCCTGTTGTTTGTTGAGTTTTTCTTCTACGCTTTTGCGCATATCCAGTTCTTTTTTTAAATCTTCGTGCAGTTTTGCATTTAATAATGCGATTGAAACCTGCCTTGCCATTGTTTCCAGAAACCCGGCTTGTAATTCAAAATCCCTGTAATTGTAAGATGCCAATCCAATTACACCATCCGTTTCATCATTTACCAACAATGGCAAAGCAGCAAAAGAAGTAATTTTGGCAAGTTTGCATTCGTCTAAAGTGCATCTTTTGTCTTTAAAAATGTTTGGCGAAAAGAGTGGTTTTTTCAAGCTGGCCGCCATTCCACAAATACAATCCCCCAGAAAATGATCTTTTAAAGTGCCGTATTTTTCCTGCTTAGAAAGGGGAAGTATATTATTGATAATAAGCTTTTGCCCGTCGCGTAAAAACAGATATGAAAAATCGGGCATGATAAACTCATGCATCCCTTTTAGAGCGGCATTAAAAACTTTTCCTATTTCGAGTTTGGAATTAACATGTTGACTAAAAATATTAATCGCTTCCAATTCTTTTGCCTGAAGGTAGAGCTTATTTTTAGCCAACTCGCATTCCTTTTTAATTTCAAGCATCTGGTTTACTTTTTTTAAAAGTTCGTTCTTTTCTAGTTCTAAGGTTATAACTGTTTTTTGGAGTTGGTTTTTTGTATTTGATTTAGTTTGCATCTTTTTTATTATTAATGCGTTTAGTGTTTTTCACCTTCTATGTCAACACTTTTTGCTTTGCACCATTTGTTTTCATTTGCTCGTTTTATTCGCGCAATTTGCTTCGCTGTCATTTGTTTGCCATTTCGCTTCGCTGTCATTTTGATGCTACGATTGGATGACCACTTAGTTCCCAACTTACCCAACTTACCACTTCCTACTCTCAAGTCCCAACTCAACCATTCTTCAGTTTCTCAATTTCTTTTTTCAATTCTATCATTCTCAATTCGCGGCCAACAAATGCTTTATTCATTTGTTCCAATTTACTATTTTTAGTTTCCAATTCTTCTGTTCTTTCTTTTACGAGTTTTTCCAAATCCATTCTGTATTTTGCCAACTCTTCTTGAGTCTTTTTTCGCTCACTTATGTTTCGGGCAAATCCCATTATTACCTTTTCTCCATTTATTTCAATAATAGTTGATCTGAGTTCAACATCGAAAATGCTGCCATCTTTTCTTTTATGCTTAGTTTCAAAAGTAACAGGTTCGTTAAGTTTCATGCTGTTCCAAAAATTTCGTACCGCATTTAAATCAGGATAATCTTTGTCCAAATCCCAGACTTTCATTTGTGAAAATTCTTGAATGGAGTAACCCATTTCTTTAGTTGCCTGCCTGTTAACTTCGATTAAATTTCCATCAAAATCGGAAAGATAAAATGCATCGCTGGCCTGTTCGATAATTGATTTATTTTGAAGTTCTGCTTCTAAACGGTTTTTTATATTAATCGCAGTCGAAACCAGGCACATTTCATTTTTTACCTCATCGAAAAATAGCGATGATGAAATTTCGGCAGGGAAGGTAGTACCATCTTTTCTTTTTAAAGTGTAAAGCAGGCCATTTGTATTGCCCATTGATTCTACGATTGCTATATCTTTTTTTGTTCGTTCAATTTCTGATTCAGGGAAAAGCACTGAATTATGCTGGCCAATTAATTCTTCTTTATTTTCGTAGGCATGAAGTTGAACCAAACTGCTGTTGCAATCCAGAATTATTCCTTCTTTATCAATTAAATTAACAGCAATTGGGATGGTCTCAAAAATTAAGTCCAGTTTTTTTTCATTTTCTTTCAATTGAAGTTCTGCATTTTTTCTTTCCGTAATATCGGTCATAATATGCATAAATGATTCTGTTTTCCCGTTTTCATCAAAAATTGGGGAGCAGTTAACCAGATACGTTTCATTTTGAACTTTAACAAAAATTTCTTCTTTCGACGCATTGTTGTCAAGTAATGACTTTTTTAAAGGACAGTTAAAAGGCGGTCTGTCACTTAAATGCAATACTGAATAACATTTTTTACCAATAATTTCTTCACGCTGTAAATTAAATACATTTAAGGTTGCTTCATTTACAAATATTATATCGTGTTCCGAATTAATTAATTGTGCCGGTGCCCCCAGTGTATTAAAAATATTTTCCCAGTCACGTCTCGATTTTTGTAGTTCTTTGCTTCTTGTTTCAACTGTTTCTTCCAGATTAATATTTAATAAACGAAGCGCACCCTCGGCTGCTAATTGTTTTTTAGCACTGTTAAATACACGACGGGTGGAAAAAATAATTATTACCAAACCTAAAATCCAAATAATTACAAAAGCACTGTAATGGTAGTACACATCCCTGTTTGTAAAAAGATAAATCTGATCCATTGGATACGAAACACTGACTCCGCCACGAATATCATTTACTTTATATCCTTGGTGAGCATGGCATTTCAAACAACTTTCTTCTGTAATAAACGGGCGCATAAATCGAAAATATTGCTTTCCGTTAAGGGTATCTACTTCGCTAAATTCCGTGGCTCCGTTTTCAAATGCTTTTAATGCTATTAATTCCCAATTATCGGGTGCATTTTCGGGGCGAACCGGGTTCAGACTGGTAATGTGCCCGCGAACCTCTGTTATGTTTTTTTCCAATTCATAAACCTGCCGGGTCATGTATGCGGGGTTTATTAATGTAAATTGCATGCTTGAGTCAATAAAAATATCGCGGTCGGGAATATGCGAAAGATACGGGTTTGGGGGTGTTAAACTGTCGGCTTTTACATAAATACCACCGTGGTCGGATGCCCAGCGCCGGTAAATTACATCTTTATTAAATCCAACTTTAGTATAAGTATATGCTCTTTTTAATGCTTCGCGTTTTATTAAACGAATGTCTAATTGCAATAAAATAGCTATAAATATAGTCCAGGAAATAGCACTGTAAATAGCATATTTGCGAATTTTTAGCGGGTCTTTTTGAGGTTTAGTTGGCATAAGTTACATTTATTATCACAACAAAACACCTCTTTATGAGGTTGATTTAGTGTGGATTTTGCCACTAAATATACAATATTTATTGATTGAAGTAAACTTATGGTCTTTTTGCATTGTGCCAAATTATTTTGCACAATCAATTGGCATTGCGAGGGTCCTCCTAATTTTATAAAGCAGAATGAATAAATGACAGAGATGCTGAATCCAGTTCAGCATGACGACTAAACATTTAGGGCAAAAGTAAGTTAAGAACGTTACCCTGAACTTGTTTCAGGGTCTAAATAAAAATCTGTCAATGGTAGATATGTAGCAATCCTACATCGCTGTAAATGTGCCTGTTGAGATTGCTTCACTTCGTTCGCAATGACGAAAAATCACTTTTCGGAGTGGCCTCAATGATCAAATTTCAAACCTGTGCGGCGACTAAAGGATAAATCCTTATTTAAAAAAATTCCAAATTCTTTACAATAGATTCGTTTTGAAAGTTTAATTTTTTGAGATTGCATTTTATATACAGAAATACAGGACTAATCTACAGCTCTTTTTTTACTCGGGTTCATTTTATGTTCACGGCGCATTTCAAAAATGTCGGTGCTAATTGAATAATCGCCAATTAAATGTTTGCAGAAATAGTCGGCTTTTAACCAGAAAAAATATTCGGTGTGTTCACCAAAACCGTGGCGCTGACCGGGCATTATAAAAAAGTCGAAACGTTTTTTCGCCTTGATTAGTGCATTAGCCATTCGGTAAGTATTTCCCGGGTGAACATTATTGTCCATGTCGCCGGTTACCAATAAAAGATTCCCTCGCAAATTTTTTGCAAGCTCTGAATTCTTCTCAATATCATAAATGAATTTCGATTCACCTTCGTCATCAATTTCTTCCTTTACTCCATGATGAGTTTCGCTCCACCATCGGTTGTAAATGTTGTTTTCGTGATTTCCTGCCGAGGAAACTGCTGCGGAATAAAAATCGGGATATTGCAGCAGTGCAGCAGTTGACATAAAACCACCTCCTGAATGGCCGGAGATTCCAACGCGTTCAATATCAATAAATTTATAACGATCGGATAATTGTTCCACTACATATTTTTTATCAGCCAAACCGTAATCGCGTAAATCATTGTAACCATAATTGTGGTACCATTTCGAGCGATTTGGATGGCCACCGCGGTTCCCCAAAGTAATAATTACAAAACCCAATTGCGCAAAACGGTCGGTTCGGTCCATTCGTGCAGAAAAAGATGTGTTCACCGCTTCGGTTTGCGGACCGGGATAAACATATTCCAAAATTGGGTATTGTAAAGTTAAATCGAAATCGAAGGGTTTGTACATCACCCCATAAATATCAGTAATTCCATCGGCGGCTTTGGCTTTAAAAATTTCGGGGAATTTATAACCTGCGGCAAAAAGATTGCTTAAATCTGCGGTTTCCAATTCCATTACAACTTTTCCATTATTGTCGCGAATATCTGTTTTTGGGGTAGTGTTTACCCTTGAATAGTTATTAACAAAATAATTGTAAGAATCACTCACCGCGCTCCTATTTGTGAAGTCGCCAGCGTTTAAGAGAGTTAATCCGGAGCCATCCAGATTTACTTTGTAAAGATGATCGTAATATGGGTTTTCACCTTTTTCGCGTCCGTTTGCTGTGAAATAAACGACACGGTTTTTCTCATCAACTTTTACAATGTTACTGCAATGCCACGAACCCGAAGTAATTTGATTTTTCAGCTTACCCTCACCATCGTATAAATAAAAATGTGCCCAACCGTCGCGCTCCGACCATTGAATAAATTCGTCGCCATTGTTAATAAGGTGCAAGGTTTTAATTTCGTTGTAAGTATTTAATCGCTCTTCAACCAGAGTTGTAATTTCGCTGGTTTCAGTATTAACTACGCAAATATCAATTTTATGTAAATCGCGGCTCGAACGAGTGAAATAAATTTTATCCGGCGATTTTGAAAGCCAGGTTCTTGGTGTAAAATCTTTAATTTGTTCTTTGTTCGATAAGTTAGCCCGGTTGATTGAAATCCGTTGGTCGGCAAAAGCTGAAACATCAATCTCTTTTCCCTCTTTTTTGTCCATATCGAAAACCCACATTTCTGCTTTTGGAGCCTCTTTTTCTCCCGGCATTTGATATTTATAGGTTTCCAATTCGGGACGTGGGGTTTTGGTTACATCAATAACCCAAAGTGCTTTTACATCACGACTATCATTTCTGGTTAGAGCAAATTTCTTTGAATCGGGCGACCATAAAACACGAGCGCTTTTCCTTTTTTCACTCTCTTTTTTTATGGTCTTTTCATCATCGTTTTCCTTTGCCGTATAACCACCTCCAAAAGCGTAATCTTTAATGCCATCGTTTGTTAATTGGTGTTCAACAATAGTTGAATCTTTTTCATCCTCTTCCTCAGCTTTTGCTTTTAAAAAATTCTCTTTGTCCATCCAGAACAAATTGTAGTCGCGGGCAAAAACCACAAACGAACTATCAGGTGACATGTTAGCCCAATCCGGATGTTTCTTTTCTTCTTTCCAATCTTCTTGCTCGTACAATTCACCAGTTTGAATGTTGTATTCTAAATGAAAAACCTTCTTTTTAGGTTTGTCCTCTTTTTTCTTCTTTTTGTCTTTTCCTTCCTCTTCTTTTTCTACATCTTCTTCTTTTTCTTCGTCGTCCTTATTTTCGTTTTCTTTGACACTTTCCACTTTTTCTTCTCCAACTTCCTCTTTCTTTTCTTCCATTTCGGTGCTACTTGTAACATCAAACAGAATTACAGTGTCGTCTTTTTTAAATTTTGGATTAATGGGTGGAAGGTGTTGCCAATCATACGGGTCTTTGGTGATTTTGGTTAACATCGCCGCCATTTTATGATTATCGAAAAGCTGAGTTTTCAATTTATTGTCTAAATCAACCAAATAAAAATTTTCTCCTTCCGATGTTTTATAAGAATACCAGAATTTATCACCGGTCTCCAGCCAGTTGGGATTTACAGATGTACTAAAAACCATTCGTTTTAATTTTTCGGGAGAGAAACGTTCTGCCATACGATAATTGGCTTCGTTTTGTGCAAAAGCTGCACTTTGAATCAGCAAAAATGCCAATACAAAAAATGTGGTTTTTTTAATGTTCATTTTTATTTATTTGAATAATATTTCTCCGGTTTTAAAGAAGCGTTGAAAATAGGAAAATATTCAGAAGGTAACCATTAAATAATTCAGGTTTAAAAAAGAAAATTTATTCTGTGGGGGAAAAGAACGTTTTCTATAGAATTTAACCGGCAAAAAATGCAAAAACAATTCGTTTTCCAAAAAAAAAATTACTTTTCTGGATTCGACAAACTAAAGGGATTATCATCTTTTTTTTATCAAAAAAGGAATACTTATCCTGAATTATTCATGAGTTTTTCGTTATGAGAATTCAAAATGCACAGAATAAAGGGAAGCACAGAGTTGAGCCTCGCAGAAATAGCCTCAGCTATTTTGAGAATCGAGAATCGAGCATTCTCTTTATTCAAAGCAGTTTGATTTCGGAATAGATAAATTTATGAATAGTTCAGGTTATATGTTTTAGTTTAATTCAATTTGAAAACATCAAAATTTTCTATAAAAAAGATTGGTTTTAAATGAACACAAAAAGGAATTACATGTTAAGACTAAAAGTAATTATGGACCGATGTTTTACACATTTGATTAAAACGGTTAATATAATTAACTTTGAAAGAATGAATTCTAAAAAACCATGAATAAACTAATGTTCACTGTTGCCCTTATTTTAGCAACTGTTTTTGCAAGTTTTGGACAAGATAATTTACTTACTATTCAGCAGGCAGTTGAATCGGCATACAAACAAAATTCAGAACTTCAACAATTAAGTGCCCGGTTAAAACAAAAACAAAATGTTTGGAGAACTGAAACCGGAATTTCAGCACCCGAAATAAGTTATTTTAAAGAAGGTGTCAGTAGCGGCCCGGGTGATATTTTTGATGAAAAAAGAATAACCATTTCACAAGAAATTGATAATCCATTTACAGTTTCGTACCGTTTAAAAGGAATTGCCCAAGAAGTAAAAGCAATGGAATATCAGATTTTATCTCGTGAGAAGGAGATTAAAGCGGAGGTAAAAAGCAAATATATTAAGTGATG
>Ga0233437_1006116_pt1 | contig 12554 bp, 13 predicted proteins | sample SI_122_August201_FD_182714 | JGI IMG/M metagenome (GOLD analysis project Ga0233437, IMG submission 182714) | Seawater microbial communities from Saanich Inlet, British Columbia, Canada - SI_122_August2016_200_MG | ecosystem: Environmental > Aquatic > Marine > Inlet | place: Canada: British... | reverse complement strand
CCTGACGGCCAGCTCCCTGGGGCTCAGTTCGGGCTCGTCCAAGGCCAGTTCCACGATTTGTTCGCGGACATCTCCGGGGATGCGGTTCCACACCCGGCCCGGACCACTGGTGCGGTCCTTGAGGCTATCCATGACGACAAGATCGAAACGCACCCTCCGTAATTCTCTTCGGTAGGCGCAATTTGAAAGGCGAACCCGAGGCGCGGTTGCGATTTTTTTAGGAAGGGCCTTATGGCAACAGAACTAGTGGCACCCGCTGACAAGATGGCTCCGTTCGGCCCGATCCGAAGTATTCGGCTTTACGAGAGCATCATTGATCAAATCGCCAATTTGATTCGCGAGGGTCATATAAGCGTTGGCGATCGCTTTCCACCCGAACGCAAACTGGAAAAGGAATGGCGGGTAAGCCGCCCCGTATTGAGGGAAGCATTTCGCGTTCTGGAAGTTCAGGGAGTCGTGGAAACCAGAGCTGGATCAGGACGCTATCTCCGGTCCGACCGATTGCCCGCATCCCGTGACCTTCGCCGCACCCACTTGGAAGTGAATAAAGTCGAAATCCTCCGCATTTGGGAAGCTCGTGAAGCACTTGAGTCGAAAGCGGCTGAATTGGCAGCGATAGTTGCTACGGTCGAACAGATTGACGCGATTGAGCGCCCGGTGCGGTTAATCCGGCAACTCGAGGCTGAAGATTTTCGGCTAGGAGACTATAACCTGGAAATACATCAAGCGATTGCGAGGGCGTCTGGCAATCCAATCCTTCAAGATATGATACTTGATCTCCTGGAACGTTTTCGCCCCCTCGACTTCAAGAATATTCTGGATATCGATGACTGGAAGCTCATCCAGCAGGAGCATGAACCAATTCTCGACGCCATTCGGGCGCGTAATCCGGAATTGGCCAGACAGTGTATGGTCGAACACTTTCGGAGCCTTTGCAGCGTAGTTCAAGGAAGCAAAATAGCCTGACCTGTTTTCGGTAAGGGTCATTCGCCAACGCCCTTTTCCGCCTCCTGCTGCTTCCTATATGCTTCCAGTTTTTGATTTGATTGTTTGACCCGGACACCAAAAAGCCCGCAACATATTGATGTTGCGGGCTTTTTGTGGTTGCGGGGGTAGGATTTGAACCTACGACCTTCAGGTTATGAGCCATAACAAGCGCGATTTCTAACGCCTTGATTTGTTGACATATTTTCCTGACTACTCGCTACTACGCTGTAATATAAAGCTATTTCGTTGACTTCATCTGTAAGCGGATGCAAAATTGCGCCATAAGGTTCAATTGGATGTGTTGACATAGTGTTGACACGAGGAGGAGCGATGGCCGAGAGACTTACCGATGCCCTGGTGCGCAGATCGAGCGCGGGAGACCGTCCGCAGGTGTTCTTCTGGGACTCCAGCGTGAAGGGGTTTGGACTCCGTGTAACCAACCGGGGCGCTAAATCCTTCATCCTTGATTACCGTATCAGTGGCCGCCAGCGGCGCATTACCATCGGTGGCTATCCTGACTGGTCAGTGGCGGCTGCCAGAACCGAAGCTGGTGATCTCAAGCGTGAGGTGGACAGGGGTTATGATCCCATGGGCGAGCGCCATGCCGACCGGGACGCGCCCACCATGGCTGAACTATGGGACCGCTACCAACGCGACCACCTGCCCCGCAAGGCCGAACGGTCGCAGGTTGACGAACGCATCATGTGGGAAAAACTGATCCTGCCCGAGTTTGGAAAATTCAAGGTCACGGAGATCACTCACGATCAGGTTGCAGCCTTGCACCGACGCATCACCACCGAGCGCGGCACCCCAGTGCGCGCCAACCGCACCATGGAAGTTTTACGCCGGGCGTTTAATCTGGCCATCCGCTGGAAATGGTGCGAGGACAATCCTGCATCCGGCATTGAGAAAAACCGTGAGGAAAAACGCGAACGCTTTCTTGAGCCAGATGAACTGGCAAGATTATCCGCCGCCCTTGACGCCCATGCCCAACCGGTGTCGGCCAATGCCATTCGCCTCCTGATGCTTACCGGTGCCCGCAAGAGCGAGGTTCTGAATGCCACCTGGGCAATGTTTGATTTGGACAAGGGTGTCTGGATCAAACCCTCGGCCCATACCAAACAACGCCGCGAACACCGGGTGCCATTGTCGAGTGCCGCCGTTACCCTGCTCAAAGAGATAAAAAGAACCGCCACCAGCATTTACACATTCCCTGGAAAATCAGATGAACATCCACTGACCGATATTAAACGCACCTGGGAATCAGTTTGTGTCAAGGCCGGGCTGGCCGAACAGTTGGAAAAGAAAAACCGGCAGGGCAAGGTCATGAAAGACAAGGCAGGTAATACGGTGATGACCTGGAAGCCCAACGTCCGCATCCACGACCTTCGTCATTCCTTCGCTTCGCTGTTGGTCAGTGGCGGTGCGTCTCTGCCCATGATTGGAGCCATGCTTGGTCACACTCAAGTTCAAACCACACAGCGATATGCTCATCTTTACGACGAACCTCTGCGCGAAGCCGCCGAGCACGTCGGCAATGCCATTGATGCTGCCACCGGCAATTTAGAAAACCGGGAGAGCATCGACCATGACCGACCTTGAATGGCTCACTCCACAGGGCATCTTCGATTATTATCTTGGTGATGCAGAGACCGCCGATGGACGCCTTGTGCTTGATCTCCTTGAAGAGTGCCGGGAAGAACTCACCTTCGAGACATCAATTTTTGATATGACTGGACGCAAAGAGGAAGACCTCCCGGAATTCACCCGTCATGCCAAACCGCTTCAAACCGTTATTAAGGATTCCCTGACAGGCATCCACGATCTGATGATCCTGCAGGCCGAGCACCTCGGTTGGGTTGCTTTCGGGCGGCGGCATCCTGATGCCGAAGAAGAAGTCATCCCAGCCCGGTATTGGCCGTTCCTCACTCTCGACACCGAGAAGCGTATTGCCAAGGGCGATGACATGACTTTTCGTGCAGTGCGCGGGCTGATCACCCGCAAGATTCCTGCGGGTCACCCTGTTCTTGACCGGATTCGCGATGCTCAGAAAACCACCAAGGCTCCTTCTGTTCTCGATTCAGAACCAGCCCCTCAACCGGCAGTGCCAGAAACAGGCGCACCGGGACGACCATCTTCCATGCATCTGATCAAACCCGAATTTCAACGTCGTGCGGAAGCGGGAACCATTGAGAAATCCCTCAACAAGGAATCGCAAGCTCTGGTCGCTTGGCTCAAAGCCACCCACCCGGCCATGCCGCCCCTCACACCCAAGACCGTGGCCAATAATCTTCGCGAAGAATATCGCAAAGCAACGCAGTCCATCTAACCCGAAAACCCCTGCCTGAAATTATAGTCTCGGGCATAGTTTCAGGTCACTATTTCGGGCACATATTTCATCGTCATCTGTCCATTCACGGCGGCTCATGCCGCGCCCTGAACATAGAGGACATGACGATGACAGAACAGACAATCACCATGTCGGAGACCGGCGCACCGGCCATCTTCGACGGCTACATTGACGAACACGAATATTGCCGCCAGCGCGGCGTCTCCTTACGAACGGCCCAGCGCGACCGTCAATTAAGGCAGGCACCGCCTTATATAACCGTTGGAAAACGGGTGATGTATCGCATAGAGGCCGTCCGCGACTGGCTTCTCAATCAGGAACGCAATATCGACCGCACGGCCAGTGCACCCCGCGCGGGAGGTCGGCGATGAGCACAGAGAACAGCCTGGACGACGACATCCTGATTGGCGCTCGCGCGATTTCCTATTTCCTCTTTGGCAGTAATGAATACCGCTTTCAGCGCCGTATCTATTATCTCACCACCACGGCAAAAATCAAAATGCCACATTTTCGACTTGGCCAGCAATTGGCCGCACGCAAATCAATCATCCGCGCATGGACAGGGGGTAATGAATGACACCTCCCGTCAACCAAAAAGTAAAAGCAAAACGTACCCGCAAAGCACTCCGTCTCCATATCGGATCAGATGTGGAAATCGCTCGCCGTGTGCATGAAGACCTTGAACGTACCCACGGCGACACCATCCATGCTGAAGGCGCTTTCTGGCGTTATGAAGTCACGCGCTGGAACGCCATACCTGAACAGGAACTGCGGCTTGCCATCCATAAATATGACGGCTCCATCTTCCTGACACCGGTGGGTGATCCCTCGCGGGTCAAACTATCGAAGTCACGGGTGGACTCGGCCCTGAATGAAATGGCCGCCATGGTGTCGCATCAAGAGTTCTTCAGCACCGGTCCCACCGGCATCAATTGTAGCAGCGGCTTCATCTGGTTTGACGATATTGGCACACCAGGAATTAAACGCCATAATCCAGAACACCGTTGCCGTCATACCTTGCCGGGATCTTGGATGCCGGGTGCAGAATCTGGCGTCCCTGAATCCTCTCTCCTGGCAAACCTGCTCCAAGGCGTATTCAAGGGCGATGTAGACCTCAATGCGAAAATTGATCTTCTGGCTGAAGTGGCCGGCGCTGCCGCCCTTGGCCACGCCACCAGGATGCGCCAACCCCGCGCCGTCATCCTCAAAGGGGAAACCGCTGAAAACGGCAAAAGCCAGATTCTCGATCTTGCCCGCGCCCTTCTGCCACCTTCAGCCATTACGTCGGTCACGGCATCCAGCATGGGTGATGAACGTCATATCGTCGGTCTGGTGGGCAAGCTGCTCAACGCTAGCGATGAGCTATCGTCGTCCAATGCAATCGCATCAGACACTTTCAAGGCCATCGTCACTGGTGAGCCTGTGCAGGGCCGCGATGTTTACAAATCCCGCATTGAGTTCAGGCCACTTGCCCAGCACTTATTCGCCACCAATGGCTTGCCCGTGTTCATGGGTGGTATGGATCGAGGCGTGCAGCGCAGGCTACTGGTTATATCCTTCAACCGCACCATACCGGAAGCCGAGCGCATTGAAGCTATTGGCAAACGCATCGGCGTGGAAGAACCCGACTTATTGTTGTCATGGGCTGTCGATGGTGCATCCCGGCTAATCCGAAACAAGGTGTTCACCCTGCCGCTATCAAGCCGAACCGCCATGAACGACTGGCTCTACGGAGCAGATCCTGTTCTTGCCTGGTTGTCGGAACAAGTGGAGCCACAACCCATCCTCGGCCACGAGCCACGCATCGCCACCCGCCATGCTTATGAATATTTTCGAGAATGGGTCATTGCCGAAGGGTTCTCAGAGCGGACCATTCCCTCAATCAACGCCTTTGTGCAGCGGATTACCGCCAATGCCACCGGTATTGAATACCGGCGCACCCGCGAAGGCAGGTTCTTTTTGGGCATGGGCCTGACCCGGCGCAACCCTATGAATTATAACCGGTGACGGAGATGTGTCCCATGAATGTCCCACCAAACAAAGCTAACCCATTGAAAGTGCTCACGTGTCGCACCACCCCAACCAAACTTTTGTACACGCGCGCGCGTACATATAGAAAAGGTGGACCCCTTCCTGCGTCACGCGAGCACTTTCAAGCACTTAGCCGTCATTTATGCGTCACGGGTGCGTCACCAGTGCGTCACGCCTTGAGGCCCAGGCAGGTCTGCATGGCTGTTGCAATGGGAAAGGTCGGAACAGTCTGCCAAGGGTTATCTAAAACTCCGCCGTCAAGTCGGAGAGATTGGGACAATCCGGGAAACAGTTGGTTCCTTTGCCAAGGATTCCTATGTGGTGGTGCCTTGCGCAAAACCCATCCAGCGTCGCAGGTGAAAAATGCCTAAACTAAACGATATCGTCACCAAGACCGCCTTCTCGAAAATCGCCGGTCTGACCAAGGGACGCATCTCGCAGCTGATCGAGATGGGCTTGCCCATCTGCAATGACGGCAAGGTTGATGTCAATTTGGGACTTGCCTGGATTGAAAACAATCTGGATGAAGCCCGGCGCAACAAAGGAGGCACGACAGCCGTGACAGGCAGAGGCTCAACTATGGCCGAGGCCAGACGCCTGCACGAAATATTCAAGGTGCAGCGCGCCAAGCTGGCGTTCGAGAAAGAACAAGGCAAATTGATTGATGTCGCCGACGCCGAGCGCACCGTGTTCGCCCGCGCCAAGGCCGAGCGAGACGCCCACATTGCCTGGGTGCAACGCTCTGCACCCCTCATGGCCGCTGAACTGGGTGTCGAGACCGGGCCGGTGTTTACCGTGCTGGACCGGCTGATGCGTGAACATCTGGAGCATTTGGCAGAAACACCACTGAGGGATTTATTTGATGCTCATTCAGATTGACGAAGCCTGGCGCAGGGCCATTCGGCCAGAGCCACAAATTCCGGTCGCCGCGTGGGCCAACCAACATCGCATGTTGCCCGACACCGCCGCCGAGCCGGGGCGCTGGCGCACAACGCGCACTCCCTATCTGCGTGAGATCATGGATGCCCTGTCCACCGGCAATTCTTATGAGCGGGTAGTGATGATGAAAGGAGCGCAGACGGGAGGCACCGAAGCGGGACTGAATTGGCTTGGCTACATCATCCACAACGCGCCCGGTCTGGTCATGCTGGTCCAGCCTTCGCTCGACATGGTACGACGCAATACCGTCACCCGTATTGATCCGCTGATTGCATCCAGCCCGGTGCTGCGTGATCTGGTAGCGACACCACGCTCCCGAGACGCCGGGAACAGTCTGTTTCGTAAATCTTTCCCCGGTGGGCAATTGGTCATGACCGGTGCCAATTCCGCCATTGGCTTGCGGTCCACACCGGTGCGGTATTTGTTTCTGGATGAGGTGGATGGCTATCCCGGCGACGCCGACGGCGAAGGTGATCCAGTGGCACTGGCCATACAGCGCACCGCCACATTCAAGGGGCGGCGGAAAATTCTTATGGTCTCAACCCCAACCCTGAAAGGCTATTCCCGCATCGAGGCCGCCTTCGAGGAATCCGACCGGCGTTATTACCATGTTCCCTGTCTGCATTGTGGTGATATGGCTCCGATTACATGGGCGCGTATTCATTGGCCAGAAAATCACCGAGAGAAGGCACACCTAGTTTGTGACGAGTGTGGTGGCATTCATGAGGAACATGACAAGACCACCCTGCTGGAGCGCGGCGAATGGCGGGCGACGGTTGTGGGTGATGGTCTCACCGCCGGGTTTCATCTGTCGGCGTTGTATTCTCCTTGGGAGACCTGGGCCGAGATTGCTGTTGAGCATGGCAAGGTTCGTAAAGACCCACCGCGATTGCAGGTCTGGGTAAATACAAAGCTGGGGGAATCTTGGGAGGATCAGGCTGGAGACACCGTGCCCGCCGACCCGCTCATGGACCGGTGCGAGGAATGGGGCTGTGATCTGCCCGATGCTGTCGCTGTGCTCACCGCTGGTGTTGATGTTCAGGGCGACCGGTTGGAGCTACAGGTTATCGGCTGGGGTAAAGATGAGGAATCATGGGTGGTGGATTACCGCATCATCTGGGGTGATCCGTCCGGGCCGCGCGTCTGGGCCGATCTGGATATGGCTCTGCAAGCCACCTATGTTCATCCGCGTGCGGTGCCAGATTTACCCATCCGCGCCGCCTGCATCGACACCGGCGGCCACCACACCAAGGCATCTTATGAGTTCTGCCGCACCCGGCTGGCGCGGCGCGTCTGGGCCATCAAAGGGCGTGGTGGCATGGGCGTCCCCGTCTGGCCGCGTCGTCCGACCCGGTCCAACAAGGGCAAGATACCGTTGTTCATCGTCGGCGTGGATTCCGTTAAGGATGCCGTCTATGCCCGGCTCAAGCTGACCGAACCCGGCCCCGGATTTGTTCACTTCTCCCGCGACCGGGATGTTGAGTATTTTCGGCAGTTGACAGCCGAGCGCGTGGTGACCCGGTTTCTGAAAGGTCGGCCTATCCGGTCCTGGCAGCCTAAGCGCGACGGCGAGAGGAACGAGGCACTGGACACTTTCGTTTATGCCATGGCCGGGTTGCAAGGGCTGATCAGCATGGGGCTTAGGCTCAACGACGAGGCGGAGGTTATGGCAGCGGCGAAAATCAAGGGCGATGGGACGATTCGACCAACAAAACCCACGCCGCCAGTTATTCGCTCTACCTGGATGGGCTGACTATTGAAATTAATGCCGAAAGCATGTATTCTATTCTTACATCCTTACTAGAGGAGCAAACCATGCTTGCGAAACTGACTTCCAAGAACCAGCTTACCCTGCCCAAGGCGGTGTTGTCATTCTGCCAGGGGACAGAATATTTTGACGTATCCGAAGACAATGGCAGCATCGTACTGGTCCCCGTGCGGCTGACCAAGGCCAATGCCGTGCGCGGAAAGTTGGCGGATTTAGGCATTTCTGAAGATGACGTGGCCGACGCTGTGGCATGGGCGCGCGACGAGGGCAAACAAGCCTGATGAACCAACCCCGCCTTGTTCTCGACACCAATGTTCTGCTGTCGGCCCTGTTGTTTCATGCAGGGTCGTTGTCCTGGTTGCGTCCAGCGTGGCAATCAGAAAACATCCGCCCGTTGGCCAGTCACGATACCACGGCGGAATTGATCCGGGTGCTGTCCTATCCAAAGTTCAAGCTGACCGATGACGAACGCGAGGACCTGCTGGCCGATTATCTGCCCTGGTGCGAAACTGCCACCGTTCCCAACCCAACCAAGGTTCCTGATTGCCGGGACCCGTTCGACCGACCGTTTTTGGAACTGGCGCTGACGGCCAAGGCCGACGCGCTGATTACCGGCGACAAGGACCTGCTGGTTTTGGCAGATGAATTTTCTGTGCCAATAATAACACCCGCCGCGTTCAAAGAAGGTATGGACGGAGCTATGAGGTGACAATGGCGCAATTGACCGAGCAGAAGGCTTCCCCCGCATTAATTAGATCAAAGGAACGCGTCGCCGACCATGGGGAGGTGTTCACGCCTTCGTGGATGGTCGAGGCGATGCTTGATCTTGTTAAGGATGAGTCCGAACGCATCGACTCTCGATTCCTGGAACCTGCCTGCGGCAGCGGGAATTTTCTGGTCAGGGTCCTGCAACGGAAGCTTACCGCCGTCGAGCTCAAGTTTGGAAAATCCGATTTTGAAAAGCGGCACTACGCGCTTCTCGCCCTGATGTGCATCTATGGGGTCGAGCTTCTGGCGGATAACATCATCGAGTGCCGGGCGAATCTTATCGAAATTTTTGCCGATTATCTGAACCTGGACAAATCGGACGATCTGTATCACGCCGCATTTTTCGTGCTATCGGACAACCTTGTACACGGTGACGCGCTGACGATGCTAACGCAAGACGGTGAGCCGATTACGTTTGCCGAGTGGGGCTATCTCGGCAAAGGTAAGTTCCAGCGGCGCGACTTCCGCTTCGATGTGCTCACCGGATCATCGGCATTCAGCGCCGAAGGCTCCCTCTTTGCCCATCTCGAAAAACATGAAATATTCAAGCCGATCAAGACCTATCCTCAAATGACAATAGGCACCCTTGCAGCCGTTCAGGAAAATCCAGCGGAGGATGCACAATGAGTACGCAAGCCAGCTTTGCCTTACGCGGGAGAAATCCTGATGTACTGACATGCATTGCGAACCTCTCGAACGACGAGGTGTTTACGCCGCCAGAGTTTGCCAACCGGATGCTGGACACCTTGGCTGAGGCGTGGGCCTTAGACCACGAAGGAGCAGACATATGGGCCGACAAATCTATTAAATTTCTCGACCCATTCACAAAGTCCGGTGTTTTCCTGCGCGAGATAGCAGGCCGGCTTACCCAAGGGCTGGCCGATGAAATTCCGGACCTGCAAGAGCGCGTCGATCATATTCTGACTAAGCAGGTGTTTGGCATTGGCATCACCTATCTCACCAGCCTGCTGGCGCGTCGCAGCTTGTATTGCTCGAAGCACGCGAACGGCGAGCATTCAATCGCCAAAAGCTTTGAGAGAGACGCAGGCAATATCTGGTTTGAGAGAATTGAGCACATATGGAACAACGCCAAGTGTGAGTTCTGCGGTGCACCTAAAGCGATTTTAGATCGCGAGGCGGAGCTTGAAAATTACGCCTATGCATTCATTCACACAAAAAACATTAAGGCTCGTATCACTGAGCTGTTTGGAGACGATATGCAATTCGACGTAATCATCGGGAACCCACCATATCAGATGAAAGGCGGGGCTGGTGGTACGAGCGATTCATCCATCTATCACCTGTTTGTAGAACAAGCGAGAAAGCTGGAGCCAAGGTATTTATCAATGGTGGTTCCGGCGCGTTGGCTCGCTGGTGGACGCGGCCTTGATGAATTTCGTTCTGACATGCTTAATAGTGGTCATCTTCGCAGCCTCACAGACTTTTATGATTCCGGGGACGCGTTTCCTGGTGTACAGATCAAGGGTGGTATTTGCTTTTTTCTGTGGGATGCCGCCCACAATGGCACTTGCAACGTCACCCGCGTTACCAGTGGTGTCGAGCATCATCAACAAAACCGATATCCTGGGGAATTTGACGTTTTTGTCCGAGATGAACGTGCACTTGGGATTCTTCGGAAAGTCCTTGCCAAGAAAGAACCAGCTGTCGTCGATCTTGTTTCTGGCGACACCCCCTTCGGAATTGCCACGAACTTTCAAGACTGGGATGAGAAGGGGGAAACGGGGAAGGTCGCGCTGTACCTGATCAACAGAACAAAGCGAACGATTGGCTACGTTGAACGCGGTGTGATCCGCAAGAATGTTGATGTGATCGATACATGGAAAGTGCTAGTTCCCGAAGCCTACGGAGCTGGTGAGACGTTTCCGCATCAAATTCTTGGCAAAGAAATTGTGGCGGCGCCACCTTCAGTATGCACGCAGTCGTACCTTGCGGTTTCCCCTTTCGAAACGGAGCAGGCTGCGTTGAGTTTCGCAAGCTACTATCGCACTCGGCTATTCAGGTTTCTTGTCTCACTTCGCAAGATCACACAACATGCGCTTCGATCGACCTACTCGTGGGTACCCCAACAAACTTGGGATCAAAACTGGACTGACGAGGTTCTCTATAAGAAGTACGGCATCACGGACGACGAGATCACATTCATTAACAGCATGATCCGCCCGATGGACCTCGGTGGAGCCGTTGAGGATGAGTAACACCATCGACGAAATCCTCGCCCCCAAGCCTGAAGCGCGGCCACGCATCTACGCTTATTCGATTGCCGACGAAGCGCATGATGGCCTTCTCAAGGTCGGGCAGACAACGCGTGACGTGAAGCAGAGGGTCGCCGAGCAGGTCAAGACCGCCGCCATAAAGAATTATCGCGTTGAATTGGACGAACCGGCTGAGCGTGATGACGGCACCGTTTTTAGCGATCACGAAGTGCGCGCCGCGCTCGTCAAAAAAGGCTTCGAGAATACCGAACTGGAATGGATGCGCTGCGCGGTCAAGGACGTGAAAACGGTGCTCGCCGAGCTACACACTGGGGAGAAATTCAGCGGCACACATCACGAGACATTCCCGATGCGCCGTGAGCAGGTTGAGGCGGTGAACGTGACGCACGCCTATTTCCATTCCCGCTGGGAAGAGGATATGCACGCCGTTCCGCGTTTTCTGTGGAACGCAAAGATGCGCTTCGGCAAGACTTTCACTTCCTACCAGCTTGCCAAAAAGCTCGGTGCGAAGCGCGTACTCGTGGTGACCTTCAAACCCGCCGTAGAGGATGCCTGGCAGACCGATCTGGAGAACCATGTGGATTTTGATGGCTGGCAGTATCTGTCGAAATCCTCCGGTGGCGACCCCACGCAAATTGATCGCAGAAAGCCGGTTGTCTACTTCGGCTCTTTCCAGGATCTGTTGGGGCGTGATACGGCGGGGAACATTAAGGCGAAGAACGAGTGGCTCCACCAAGTGAATTGGGACCTCGTGGTATTCGACGAGTACCATTTTGGCGCGTGGCGTGAGACCGCCAAAGAACTGTTCGAGGGAGAAGAAGAGGCGGTCTTCAAAAAAGAGGCCAAGCTCGAATACGCCGCCGGTCTGGAGAACATGAACGAGGACCTTTCCGTCCTTTCTCAGAAGGAAACAGAATTTCTCCCGATCACGACCAAAGCCTATCTCTATCTTTCTGGCACACCGTTTAAGGCGCTGGCCACGGGCGAGTTTATCGAAGAGCAAATCTTCAATTGGACCTATACCGACGAGCAGCGCGCCAAGGCCGATTTTGCCGCCAATAACCCCGGGAAATGTAATCCTTATGGTGCGCTTCCGCAGATGCGGCTGCTGACCTATCAGATGCCCGACGAATTGGTGGCGGTGGCGAGCGCGGGTGAATTCGACGAATTCGATCTCAATGAATTTTTCGCGGCGACCGGCGTAGGTCAAAAAGCGCAATTCACGCACAAGACCGACGTGCAAAAATGGCTCGACATCATTCGGGGCCAATACGCATCAAAAACCGTCGAGAGCCTCAAGACGGGATCGCGTCCGCCGTTTCCCTATTCGGACGTGCGATTGCTACCCTACCTGCAGCATTCATTCTGGTTTCTACCCAAGCTGGATTCAAATTTCAAGTGCAACACCCAATGATTTGACGAAGGCTTCCAATGGAGTAAGGAAGCCGAGGCATTTTCTCGGTGTGGTGTTGTAGGT
>Ga0233437_1006114_pt1 | contig 12555 bp, 6 predicted proteins | sample SI_122_August201_FD_182714 | JGI IMG/M metagenome (GOLD analysis project Ga0233437, IMG submission 182714) | Seawater microbial communities from Saanich Inlet, British Columbia, Canada - SI_122_August2016_200_MG | ecosystem: Environmental > Aquatic > Marine > Inlet | place: Canada: British... | reverse complement strand
TGGGGTCCGGCAGGCGCTGCAATGGTGAGCAAAAGCCCCGGGTCGACCTGATCCAGCTGCCGCCTGAATTCCGCCAGAAGCGCCGTATAATTCTGTTTGTCCTGGGGCCTATAGTTGCTTCCCAGACCGCAGCAGACCGGATATTCCCAGTCAATGTCGATGCCGTCGAAGACCCCTGCCGCCGAACCGGCCCCCCCGGTGTTGGAGTTAGCGTCATAGGGGATATTTCCGAGAATCAGCTTGTCGATGCAGTCCGCCACAAACGCCTCGCGGTTTTCCGGAAGCGCGGCATCGGAGAAACCACTCGACCACGTCCAGCCGCCCAGTGCGGCCAGCACTTTGATGTGAGGGTTCCGGCTTTTCAGTTTCCGTAGCTGGTTCCAGTTCCCCTTCAATGTCTGATCCCAGGTATCACTAATCCCGTCCACACTTTCGGCGGCGGAAATGGTCCGCTGGTAATCCGCCCAGGCGTCTCCAACATTCCGCTCGGTCACCCCGATAACGGGCTTGTTGTTTTTGACGTTGATAAAAGCATAGTTGATATGGGTGATTTTGGATGGGTCCATGTCCTTAACAAAATAGTCGTAGTATATCCCCCAGGCGGGAAAATAGCCCACGACAATTCTATTGTTTTGTTGGACCGGGGTGCCGCGAATCCAGTCCATCACCAGTTGACCCGATTCTTTCAGGGCCGTCCCCGTCCAAGGCCCATTGGGGCACGTACCGTTATTGAACACCGCCCCGCTTCGAAAGTCGTCGCTGAAATTCCAGTTGGCCCAGCTGATCTTTTTTTCCGCCATCAGATCAACCCACTGCTGTGAGCTCGAAACATCGTTGGCGCCGTCCCCCGAATAGGTCTGGGTCCCCCATTCCGTGGCAAAAATCGGCAGGTAATCGGCAACATTTCGGATTTTTGTCATGTACTCGGATTTGTGCGAAGCCGCATAAAAATGAAAGGCGTACATTGTGTTATGGGCATTTGTTCCGGTTAACGGGTTATTCACCATCTCCATGGGGTCCCGCCCTTCCGAAATGCCGAAAGACGACCAGGCCGGGGTCCCCACAATAATGATCCCATTTGGGTCATTGACCCGGATCCGGGGAATCAGATCTTCCGCGTAGGACTTGATCCGGCTCCAGGCAACGCCATTGGGCTCGTTGCACAGTTCATAGAGTACATGCCCTTTTCCGCCGTGTTTCGCGGACATGTACGAGAAAAATTCACGGGCCTGTTCAATGTTCTCCCACGGGTCGCCGGGGGTCAGGATATGCCAGTCCAGAAGGACGTACATCCCACGCTCCAGGGCTTCATCGACCAGGGTGTCAATAGCGGATTTGTACCCGGTCGGATCGGTTTTATAGCCCCCTTCATCCACATACATGGATACCCTGAAGACCCCCGATTGCCAGTCATAGGCCAGCGCATCCAGGGACGCTTCGGTGATGCAGTCCCCCCAGCCATACCACTGAAGTCCATGGCTGCTCATGCCCCTCAACTGAACGGGCCGGCCATTCACATCGCATAGATGGTTGGCAACAACCTTTAATTTTCCGTATTCGGAGATGGGCGTTGTTTGAGAGAAAACATTTGAAGTGAATAAAAAAGTGAACAAAAATACCAGTAAAATTGTAGAAAATGGAATTTTATGTTTCATATCTGTCTCCTTTTGATGACCTGTTGATTAAACGAAAATGACCCCGTCTGAAAATCATAGGGGCTGGAATGTCCCGTACCAGGGAGACAATTAGCAATTTATGTGCCGCAAAACCATGGGCCATAAATTCAAAGCCTGAATCAGCCATAAGATACTAATATTCAAATGTAAAATTCAAATTTGAGCAGGGTCATTGAATGGGGATGTGGCCGCAGGACATCTCTCAGTGACTCATGAACATCTCTCACTGAGTCAGATGGCTGGGGGGACTGTTTTCAGGCGGATTTTCCACTCGTTTTGAACATACTCAAGCATAAGTTGTTCATTTTCATAGGTTTCATGCTTTTTTAAAGGGCTCTTTTCTGTATCTATCCCCAGGAGTCGGATGAGGATCTCCCGGTGGGTTTCAAAGGAAGTCAACGGTTTTCGCCCTTTTCGGTCCCAGAGGATCGCAGACATTTCTTTTCGTTTTATGGCATTTTGAGGATGCAGGGCCAGAAACAGAAGCACTTTGTAACAGTGGATTCTTCCGGCCCCCCCCTTGTTGCCAAAGCTTGTCTTCAAGTCGGACAGGTCTTTTTGTGAGAACATGTTTTCAAGCAAGCGAACCATGGTGGATTCGTTGTCTGCATCAGTTTGCCGGCCTATTCCGAGGGCGTACCAGTGCCGGTAGCCTTCATAGGATTTCTTTTTCTCCAGCAACTCGCTTTCACAAATTGTTTCTTGGGATTCGATATTGCAGACTCTTTTTATAACATCAATTTCAAAGCGGATATTGGGTTTATTCCGGATCTCATCTTTCAGCAGTTCCAACGTTTCACGGCGTTTTTCGGGGAATTCACATGAGATGATGCCTGTTTTTCCAGTATTGTCCGGTGCCCCCTCGGAAAACCGACCTGAACCGTATATTTCCGGCCTGGGCGAGCCATCCCCTTTCGGGTAATTTTCGTACCACGCAAGGTAATCTTCACCCCTTTCCAGTACGGCATTAATCGCCTGGGTCCAGGTCATCAGTTTATTCTCATGGAGACGTTCGTAGGCCAGAAAAAGAAGCGCCTGCAGCTCCCCCGCATTCGCGTCCCAGTCTGTTTTGAGATACCGAAGATGCCGCAAAACAGGAATGGTCAAGGGTCGGCCCTCCAGTCGACTCTCCTTCCAGAGCGACAGGGCGATTTGTGGAATATCTTTGGGCCGCGCGGATAAGGGTGGTGATTGAATAATCCTTTGAAACCGGAACAGGAAATCCTCCCTCAATTTCCCGGACTTGATCATGTCTCTAACGGGCTTGTTGAGCGTAAACATCAGCCAGGTTTCGGCTGTTTCGCTGAGGGGCTTTTTTGAAGGCCGCGCTCCCACCCGCCGGTACGAAGGCGGGTCGGAAATCAGGCAACGGAGAAAAGCGCCTTGTAACCCCGTGGGATCTTCTGCGGCATCAATGTCATCCACGAGCAGGGCGCCGTTTCCGGCACTCTCCATGAGGCCCATGCCCCCATGGCGGTCACTGCTGGTAAACGCCCCCGGCCAGTATCCGAATATTTCACTGAGTAACAGGCTTTGGGTAAAAGTCCCACAGGCAACGGCAATAAATTTCCCTTCATCCAACCCTGAAACATGATAAAGGGCATTGGCAATCAACTCTTTTCCGGTCCGGCTTTCGCCGGTGATCAATACGGGATGGTGGGTTTTCCTGCTTTCCGGTTTTTTACCGTAATCGATTATTTTTCTCCGGACCCCCTGGGTGACACGGCTGAAACCTTTAATCCCTCTGGTTTTCTGAAAAAGAAAAACCCGCTCAATAACCGGCTCCTGGGATTGGTCCTGCCAGGGGACGGCGTGCAGCTCGTGCCGGTTGGCATATTCCATGCCTTTATTGTCGGTCACAAAAATAATGAAAGCATCGTCTTTCAAGTCCTGAACATGTGAATCCGATCCGGGAGCGCCCCTCAGTTTTTCCATCCCCTCTTGGGTCGTAACGATAATGGCCGGGGATTCTCGCGCAAACAATAAAAAATCGAGCACACCGTGTAACTGCAGTTGTATCTTCTCGTTCCCGCCGAGTTCACCAAAGCATTGCCGATTGTCGGCCAATTCCGGAAATTCATCCTGAATGTTCGGTGTATAAACACTTGTATCGGTGATATGGATAAATCTCAGTTGATGATCGGCGACCGTTCCGGAATCCAGGGATTTCCTGATGTGCTTTTTCACATAAAGATTAAGCCATTTTTTGGCGCCAACCGGGATTTTACCGTCATGGGAGATCAGAAAAATATCAGCCGAAATATGGGAGGCTTCATCATTCAGATGGGATTGTTCAGGGTTGTTCTCCGGCTTAGGGTCCATGATAGACGCCCTCTTCCTGCAACCTCGAAAAAAAACCTTTCAAGGCGGTCTCAAGGTTTGTTTCCGCCTTCCAGTAGGTTCGGACAACCCTTTCGTGATTAAGGTTGATCTGCAAATCGTGGACGGGGGGCATATCATAGAGTTCAAGCTCACCATCGAAATGGGACCAGATAATCACGTAAGGATGGAAGATATTCGGTTTCTTATGGTCGAAGCCTGGTATATTTCGGAGGGCTTCAACTCCATTGATGCCCTGGCCTAGATTCAGATCCAGGATGACCATATCGGCAGGCCTTGACTTTTGTTCCTCGGTCAGCGCCTGGCGGCCATCCCACTCAACCACATGAATTTCCGTGTTGAAGTCAACACCCGTACGGGCAACAATTTTCGTTGCCGTCTCCCGGTATTGTTTTTCGTCCTCAACAATCCAGACAACAGGCATGCCGGTACTCCTTTCTTGTAGGCGTTCATGGGGTTAAAGGTTCAGAGGTTCAGAGGTTCAAGGGTTCAAATGTTACGCTTATCCTTTAATCGGTGCGGGCAGATAAATAACGGTGCATTTTTGAGCAGGCTTGTCCCCCTTGTCCCTTTCAATCTCTTTTGTGATTGGGATCCGGCCATAAGCTGCTTTTGACTGTTCACACATGAGGTCGAATACCCTCTCGGGCAAGGGGCCAAAGGGTTGATCATGGATGAATGTCCCCGAATAGGGTGAATAAATCGCCAGCCCCTGGGCTTTTCGTTTTCCCTGCCACAATCGTATTTCAATATAACCCGATGCGTAAAGATCATTTTTCATACAATTGTAAAACCAGTCCTGGAGTATGGCAACCAAAACATACGGCATGTGGCAAACCTTTAAATGATCGAGATCGTCTTTGATAACCGGTTTGCGCGGCGGGTCCTCTTGGGATGGATAGGCGACCCTGTATTGGCTCTCTGCGTTTTCCCACGCCTCATGGATCAGGTTGGGAATTGGGAAACGACGGTGCCCGGAATGTTCAAGGTCTTTACGGATGTTTTCCTCCAGGCGCAGGGTCCTGGCTCTCAAATCATGGAGATATTCCGAGAAAACGCTACAGTCCTTTTGAGGGGTTTGATGGCAGTCGCTGACAAAGGCCCCGGCGCGGGATACCAGCACATAATCACGTCTCCTGAGAGAATCCACGGCGATTCGCAACAACCTGTTTCGCCAGGCGATTTTTCTGCTATGCAGATATAGTCCCAGGAATCCAAGGGACAGGATAAATGTGATCGCCGGCCATAATTGCTTCGCCATCGCCCAGAATGAAGCCGGCCAGTAGATGCGTGAATTTATCATCAACTCCGCTTTCCCGGCATATTCCCGAACCCGCTCGGTGTTTCCTTCTCCGATTCGACGCCAGAGTATCTGCATCGCTTCGAGAATTTCAATGGATTCCATCCGGGTCGGCCATTCGGGGGTACAGGCGTATTCCCGCCCATTTTTCATTGCCGTTTGGATCAACCCAATGGCGTTTTTCGCGCCCTTGCAGGAAGGTCCGCCCAGCATATCAAGCAGCACCCCAAGCCCGAAATCACGGTTCTGCGCCGGCAAATATCCATTTTTGGCAGCAATGGCCGTATGCTTATCATCAGACGCCAGAAAGCGCGCCAATTGAAAAGCGAGCCGTTTTTCCCCGGTGCCATTCACCACCATCAAATCCGTCCCCCCCTTAAACATCGCCGGCAAAAGCGCCATGCCGGCAGAATCCCAGAAGGCTTCCGGAGAGGTGGACACGTATTGCATGAAGTTTTTTCGCCATCGAGATATGAATGCCGCCGGTTGGATGATGGCAACATAGTCTACCCCTTCCATGAAATGGCGGGCAGCGGTTTCGTGGCTCATTTCCGGAAAAGAGATAACGCGGTAGGATCGGCCCTTTTTGCCAATAGTTGTGGCGTTTTGTGAGATAAGGCATGGAACCCGCAGTGAGGCTTGATTGCCCATATTCGTCCGGGTCCCGAATATTGTTTCAACAAAGAATGGGTCACCGGAAGCCCATACCAGAGGAACAAAATCATGAAACAGATTGAATGTCAAACCGACCGGCATGACCATGGGCGGAGAGGGATTATTTTCGTCCAGTACAAGGTCTGAAAGCGCATCAATAATTCCCTGCCAGTTAGAGGCGTTTTTCAAAATATCGCGAAACGGCTTTGAATCCCCGGGCAATTTCTTCCAATAGAACATCAGCCTCACATCGATCGTGTAGGGCAGAGAAACAGGGACATCTCGTATTTTGCGCCACAACAAGTTTTCTGACGTATGCTCGGGTGACAGTAGAATCTTTTTCTCGGCAAAATACGGCGCCCATGTAGAGCCTATCTGAACAACATCCGGTGCGCGGTACACCTCTCCGAGAGCCCCTTCCAGGCGGGAGTTGATCTCATTTTCCAACCCACTGACAATCGTTTTCCATGTGAGAAACCGGACGCGTAAATCTACATGGTTTTCCTTTGCAAACTGACCAAGGGTTTCCAGCGTCTTCTCCTGCCCACAAATCAAAGACCAGTTAGGCAGATCGAATTCGGGATTCCATACGACCAGCTGATCTACCATCCAGTCAACGGTCGTATTCAGAACCGTGAGGTTTGAACCAGCCCATTTTCGGTTGAACCAGGACAATTGGTCTTTAAAGGGGACTGTCTCTTCCAGATGGATAATCTCGACGGGGGGTTCGAACGGGATGATCCAAAGTGTCAGTGAGGTTTTATCCTTAATCGGTTCCCCTGATTCTGCGGCGGAAAAAGCTGCCGACAGCAGAACAAAGAAGCATGCGATCAAAATTCTGTACATGATTAACCTTGCTGGAACAACCAACTTGAAAAATCAGATTTAAAAAACTACAAGATTTCCGGGGATGACGCAAGCCATTAAACATCAACTGGAACTCAATATTCGGAGTTTTTCCTCCGAGGTTTGCTCTCTCGTTTCAAAATCAGAAACAAGTTTCGTCGTATGGGCTCGCTCCAATTTATCTTTTCCAATTGCTACGTCTGATGATTCGTTATATATAAAACAGAAAACTTGAAAATGATTTTGGCGGGGATCTTGTCGACAAGTGAGGGAACTGAATGTCCGATAATGTGATTGATCTGGTGGCGGGGGCGCGGCCTAATTTCATGAAACTGGCGCCGGTGGTGCGGGCGCTCAAAGCGCGCGGTGCGGCGTTGGCTGAACGGAAGCTGTCCTGGCGGATCGTTCATACCGGCCAACACTACGATCAGGGGATGAATGATATTTTTTTCAGTGAGCTTGGGATCCCCAAACCCGATGTGAATCTGAATGTGGGATCCGGATCACACGGGGCCCAGACGGCTCGGATTCTGGAGCGTTATGAAGCGCACTTGCTGAAGATGCGTTCGGCGGCTACGGTGGTCTTTGGCGATGTCAATTCCACGGCGGCCTGTGCGCTGGCAGCGGTAAAGCTAAATATTCCCGTGGTGCATGTGGAAGCGGGGCTTCGAAGTTTTGACCGAAGTATGCCGGAAGAAATCAACCGTATTGTGACCGATGCCCTCTCCCGGGTATTGCTGGTATCCGAGCCGAGCGGTGTGGAAAACCTGAAACGTGAAGGGGTGGATGAAGGGAAGATTCACCTGGTGGGCAATGTCATGATGGACACGTTGGCTCACGAACTGCCGAAGGCAAAAGAGAGCCATATTCGAGACCGCCTTGATCTTAAGCCGGGTGAAGCGTATGCTCTGGTCACCTTGCACCGGCCAGCCAATGTGGACGATCCGGCTGTTATCAAGCCGCTTTTGGAATGCCTGGCGGGCTTTTCCAAAAGACTTCCCATGGTTTTTCCGGTGCACCCGCGAACGCAGAAAATCATTGATGAGTGCGGGTTTCAAAGCCTGTTTGAGGCCCATCCTGCATTTAAGTGCGTCTCTCCTTTGCCCTACCGGGACAATCTTTGCCTCATGAGCGGAGCAAAAGTGGTGTTAACCGATTCAGGCGGCATGCAGGAAGAAACAACGTTTTTAAAAGTCCCTTGTCTTACCTTGCGGAACAATACGGAGCGACCGATTACGGTGGAAATGGGAACCAGCCGCCTGGTGGGAAACGATCCGGGAAAAGTTCGCCTGGGGTTGGAAGATGTTATACGGGGCCGATGGCCCGAAGGGAAGGATATTCCCCTTTGGGATGGCAGGGCAGGGGATCGGGTTGTGGAGATACTGCTTTCGGGGGAAATGGGGCTTTAAAGCTGCCCGAATTAAAAATGCAAATTGTCTATATTAGCAACCGAAGGGATATTGCGCAGGAAACCCTTGTCCATGTGGAAAACCTCATGCCGTTTATTACGGAGGCGGTGTTTGTGTGTCCCAGCAGTCAGGTAAGGGACTTCCGCTTCAGGAGTGTTTTGCCCGTGAAGGTTATTGACGAAGCGAGTGTCCTGGGAAAGGATTTGACCCGTTTTCAGGCGGCAGGGGATCATCAGTTCAAGAATTGCCTGCTTCGATTTTCCCTGGCGCGTATGGTGGACATTGATGAAGAGTTTATCATGAGCGACGATGACAACCGGCCGCTGGTTGAGATTCCCCTGTCTTTTTACAAATCGGCTAACCGATACTTTGCCTACTATTACTACGATCTGAAAAAATGGTCGGCCCACGAGACGGACTATGACAGGGGGCAGCATGAAACATGTCGGATACTTGAGGGTAAAGGGCACGATACCCTTTCCTACTCGTCGCATATGCCCCAGATAATCAATAAAAATTTGCTTGCCGAAGCAGCCGGAGCGTTTCAGGACAATCTGGATCGGGGAGTGCCGCTGGATGAGTGGAGTGCTTATTTCAATTATGGGAAAAGCGTTTACCCTGAGCGCTTCCATCCGCCTGAGCCCTTTAAGACCCTTTGCTGGCCGCTGTTTCCCAGTGACTGGGATTACGATGTGCGGCCTGATGAATTCTGTTTTGAAAATTTTTATCCCATGCTCTACGAAAACAACTTGATATTTTCTGATTTGCCCACCCGTTTTAATGAAACGTCTTATGTTGAGATCACGAATGAGAAAGTAAGGCGAGGAACCGTACTTCAAAATCAATTTGCTGCGGGAGAAATGTCCTTATGGGGAAAAATGTTTTTTTTGTGTCGTGACATGGCTGAACGATTTCCACACCTGAAAAGGCACCTGAATGCCATGCTTCCCCCGTCCCGACAGGCGGCGGTGCTTCACTTTTTCATGGGTGGTTCCTCTAAGAAAATTTAAAATCGGTAACCGCTTTTCTATGCCCACAAGAATGAAAATCATCGTTAACGCTTTTCCAATGGTCAATGTCAACACCGGCATTGGGCGGTATTTGCGTTGTTTGTACCAGGCGTTGGAAGAACATTACGGCGATAGGCTGGAAATCGGGTATTTTGATGGAAAAAGGGTTTCAACGACTATGCCTTCGGGCCCTGGAAACCTCACTCGATGGTCCAGACTGGTTTCCCTTTTCTGGCGACTTCCGACATGTCCCGCTTTGTTGGCTCGATTGCTATTTCATTTCAACCAGGAGCGACACTTTCGAAAGGTTGCGGGTGCTTTTGATCTCTATCATGAAGCCGCCTTTTTCCCTTTTTTATTGCCGGCCAACATCGCAACCGTATTTACGCTAGCCGATCTGTCCCTTATCCGTTTTCCTGAACATCACCCTCGGGAGCGGGTGTTTTACTCACGATTGTTCTTTCGTCGAAGATGTAAAAGGGTCAAAAGGTTTCTGACCATTTCGGCTTTTATTCAAAAGGAAATGGCAGTCTATCTGGGTATCAGCCGTCAGAATACGACAGTGACCTATTTGGGCTATGATCCGGCGGTTTTATATCCTCGTTTGGCCGCGGAAATCGAAAATTGTTTGAACCGGTTCCGGTTGCCCCATCGCTACTTTCTCTTTGTGGGCAGCGGGGACCCTCGAAAGAATATGGCTATTATTCCGAAGGCCATTGAGCGGTCAGGGCTGAACATCCCCTTGGTGGCGGTGGGATGGTCGGGATGGGCAGAGAAAGCTTCATGGGAAAGGGTGCGGTTTTTGGGGTATGTGGACGATGATGACTTGGCCCGGCTTTATTCCGGTGCCGTGGCATTGATTTTTCCCAGCCGCTACGAGGGGTTTGGACTTCCAATTCTGGAAGCCATGGCCTGTGGATGCCCGGTGGTCACCACCCGGGAGGCCAGCATGCCCGAAGTGGCGGGAGACGCCGCTCTTTATATGAAAAACCCGGACGATGCCGAGGGTCTTGCGGCGAGGTTGAAAGATCTGAGCGCCAATCCGGTAATCCGGCGTCAATGGGTGGAAAAGGGTTTGGTGCAAGCCCGTCGATTTTCGTGGCGGATCACGGCTGAAACCACTTTCAGAGCTTTTGAGCAGACACTTCGCAAAAGAGAAAAAGAATCGATTTCAACTGGCCGCGTCTCCATGGCTACGGATGGTGCGCCTCTGTCCACAGGGCCTCTGAAGGTGCTGGTCGGTTCTCAATTCTTGAATGTTGAAATGGGCGGAGCGGAAAAATACATTTATGAGGTATGTTTACGCCTGGAAGGTCAATACAATATGGCACTGTCCTATTTGTCCAGCGATAGTTTAGGTTCATTTGGACTGTCGCCGGTGTCGTTTCGATTCATGTCGGCGGGATTTCACCCCGCTTGGCGGAAAGAGATTCGAAACGCGCTTCGAAAAACCATGCCCCATGTTGTATATGTCCATCACACTGTTCCGTGGGTCAGTGATTTTTTGCTTCGTACCGCCGCGGATTTGAACGTCCCTGCTGTCATAATGTATCACAGCGATATCACCGGACCGGGATGGATGAAAAAGACTTCTGGGGTTTTTTATCATAATTTTTTTGCCAAACGTTCTTTCAGCCTTTGTGACGCATTTCTCGTGCCTTCTCAAACATTTGCGGTGCAGTCGCCCTATATTGGCGGTTTGAATCTGAAATTCATAGCAGCGTCTCCGGGCGTGGAGCCGCTCATGGCGGAAGGCCGCCGTGATATGAGAAAAGCATATCTTCTGTTTATTGGAAACCCCGAATTGAAAAGTAAAGGGTTTCATGTTCTGGTTCGGGCCTGGCGTAAGCTTCGCAACCAATGGTCGGAACTGGAACTGATAGTGATAGGCCGTACTAGTAATACCTCTCCAAAATCAGAAGAGAGGGGAATAAAATATCAGGGCTATGTTGCTTCTCGAAAAGAACTGGCCGATTGGTATGCGTCGGCAGCGGTGACGGTCCTCTCCAGCACCGTTCCGGGGGAGTCTTTTAGTATGGTCTTGGCCGAAGCGCTTATGGCCGGTTGCCCGGTGGTTGGTCCCCGCATGGGCGGTGTCCCCGAACTGGTTGAGGACGGTTTAAACGGATACCTTTTTGCCCCCGGCGATGTGGCTGATCTTGCCATCGCCATAGACCGAGCACTGCAACGTCGGGACGTGCTTCGCAATTATATTTTAGAAAAGCGAAAGAGGTATCAGGAGCGTTTTGACTGGGGTCGTACGGCGGAAATTGTTGCCAATACCCTGCGATCGGTGGCCTGGGAGGGATTTGTAAGAAAATGAGCATGAATGCAAATGAACGAAAAATCCTTAGCACCACCTGTTTCGGCCATTTTATGAGCCATTTCAATATGCTGGTGTTTCCAGCCTTGGTGTTGCCCCTGACGGAAAAATATGGCATGGGACTGGCGCCGGTTCTGGCCCTCTCTTTCTGGATGTACCTTCTGTTCGGTGTGACGGCGTTGCCCTGGGGTCTGTTGAGCGACAGGTTCGGGGCCAAACCGCTGCTGTTGATCTTTTATACGGGGGCAGGATTCTGCGGGCTGGCTTCGGGATGGTTTGTGGACGACCCCGGGGCTTTTTCTCTCTGCCTGGCCGGGGTGGGTCTTTTTTCAGGAATTTATCATCCCGCAGGCCTGGGATTGATCTCCAAGGGGATTGACCGCATGAGCATGGCCCTGGGGTATAACGGCATGGCGGGCAATGCCGGTTTGGCTGCCGCCCCCATCCTGGCGGGGCTCATCAATCATTACTATGGTATTCAGACGGCCTTTTTCTTCCTGGGCGGGTGCAACCTCTGCGGAGCACTACTAATGCTTACATTGCCCATTCAGGAACCGGAAAAGAAAAAGAAGGCGGTCGGGGACGCGACGGGGCGGCTGGTTGTGGCGTTTGCCATTTTGTGTGTGGCCATGATGCTGGGCGGTGTGGCGTACCGTTGTGCCACCGTGGTACTCCCATCCTATTTTGAGCTCAGAAATCCAGCCCTTCTGGCCTATCTGGGGAACCTGGACTGGCTTCCCACATCCCGCAATGTGGCGGCCACGGCCCTTTCTTCCCTGGTCTTTTCCGTTGGCATGCTGGGGCAATATCTGGGTGGGCGTGTGGCCGAACGGTTTGAGCCGTGCCGGGGGTACCTGGTGTTTCATCTGGTGGCACTCCCCCTGGCCCTGTTGATGGCCTATACTACGGATGTTCCGCTGTTGCTGGTTACCATCTGTTACATGTTTTTTCTGCTGGGCATGCAGCCCATTGAAAACACCCTGGTGGCGTACCTGAC
>Ga0233437_1006107_pt1 | contig 12567 bp, 17 predicted proteins | sample SI_122_August201_FD_182714 | JGI IMG/M metagenome (GOLD analysis project Ga0233437, IMG submission 182714) | Seawater microbial communities from Saanich Inlet, British Columbia, Canada - SI_122_August2016_200_MG | ecosystem: Environmental > Aquatic > Marine > Inlet | place: Canada: British... | reverse complement strand
TTTAGATTGGTTAGGAAATAGAGAAGGAATCTATATAACAGATGATAAAACAATCTATTCAAAATATTCAAGATTTCTAATACCTTCTTCAGGAATTATAAAAAGTCCAGATGAAATTGAATTCAAAATAACACCTCATGTTTTTGGAATGATTTTCACAGAAAAAGAAATCCAAGATGCTAAAAATAAAATAACTAAGAGAATAAATTCAACTTTACCTAAAAAACTAACAGACATTCCAAAAGAAAAATGGATGTACTTCTACTTAACTAAGAAAATCTATGTTAGATTATTTTTAAATGGCTTTTATTTAAAAAATAAAGATAATAAAATCTTTTGTTCATTTAGTTCTTACACAGAATACAGGAAATTCTTAAAACATTTGAATAAAGTAAAAGTCACATGGAAATTTGACGGTTTCTTTAGGGAAGAAACAGCTGAAAAATATGTAGGGAAAGTCTAATCTTTCACAACACACAGAATTCTTACGGAATTCTTACTTTCCTAGCGGAAACTTTAAATAACCCATTCTCCAATAATTCAATTATGGCTAAATTATGGTTCAAAAATAAGAAATATGGATGGGGATGGACCCCATACACAAAAGAAGGATGGTTAATAACTTTGCTTTTTATTTTAGCTGTAGTTACTATAGCAATGAGATACTCAGAAACAAATAAAATAATGTTCTTTAGTTCTTTGATTGTATTAATAGCAATTTTTATATTTATTGCTTACAAAAAAGGCGAAAAACCAAGATGGTCTTGGGGATAAAAACGAGGTGAATTAAATGGGATTTATAGAATGGATAGAAAGTGGTATTTCAAAACTAAAATGGTATGATATTTCTCTTGTAAAAATGTCAACAATGTGTTCAACACTGTTCTTAATGACAGTTTGGCCAGCATTTGCAAACTTTGTGTTTGGTATTGCTTGGTATTATTGGTTGATCTTAATGTTTGTCTTTGCATTCATACCAATGAAAAGATGGTTTTTTGATTGAACACAACATATGCTCTCTGAAGAAATTCATCTTTCGAGGGTATTTGTTTATTTTTTCTATTGTTTTTTTGTAATTATTTCTTAATTTAATAGCTTCTTTATTACTCAACCCTTCGGAAACTTCATAAGTTAATTTTGGTTCTAAAACAGTTCTTTGTTCTTCAATAATTTTAGTTATTTTGAATTTCTCTGGGTTTTTGTATACTTGAGAATCTTTTTGCAAACCAAAGATTGAAACAGAGACTAAATCAATATATTTATCATTGTCTTTTAAGAATTGAATAGTTTCTAAGAATTCTTCCTTAGTTTCTCCTGGAAAACCAAACATGATATAAACTACATTTTTTATTCCTACTTCATATGAATCTTTCAAAACTTTTTCTATTTCTTCCTTATGTGTTCCTTTATTCATTAATTTCAAAACTCTATTATTTCCAGATTCAACACCCCAAATAACCATTGATAAACCAGATTGTTTTAATTTAATTAATGTTTCTTTGCTAATATCTTTTGGTTTTAATTGACAAGTATAATTAACTTTCAATGGTTTTATCATCTTAGCTAATTCTAATAATCTTTTTTCATGTATCATGTCATCAATTAAGAAAAAATGTTTTTGTTTTGATTTCTTAATTGTTTGTTTTATTAATTCTAAATTATATTCACAATAAGGTTGACTTGTAAAATGTGTGCAAAAAGTACATCCTTTGTAATAACAAGTTGAAGATGTTTTAATTGGAATAACTGGTTTTGGACAAAAATAATCTTTTAGATTATAAATTGAAAAATCAGGAACAATATCACAATCTAATTCATCATGTTTCACAGAAGCATCTTGTTTTCCATCTTCACCAATATAATTCAATAATTCAACTTCATTATTCAAACATTTAGCTAATTTTCTTAATTTATCATTAACAGCAGGCCCACCAATTACAACATTATCTAATTCTTTTAACAATGCATATGCATAAAATGCTTGACTTGAATAAACTAAACTAAATAAAACCAAATCAGGTTTTTTATCTTGAATCTTTTCTAACATTTCTTCAAACAATTCAGGTTTTTCATCATTAACAACTGCTCTATTATTTTTCAGATATAATTTTGAAGTTATTTTGTTAAATTCAGTTGTTTTTTCTTCATAATCATCAAACTTACCTTCTTGGTAATATTTATGATACTCTGGGAATTTCTTTTTATGAAATTCTAAATTTAAATCTAATACATCAATATTATGCTTTGAATTAGCCTTTAGAAACGAAGCTAAGTAAGTTAATGAGTAAGGAGGACTCGCAGGAGTACAAAACGGCAAATATACTAGTAATATGTTCATTTCTTTAGATAATTATCAATTGTTATTAAGGTTTTGGGTAAATTTTCACATAACCTTAAATACTACCACCTGTTTTTATCTAATTATGGGAAGATTTGAAGGTTCAAGAAGCAGAGATTCTGGCAGAGGCGGAAGCCGTGGTGGAAGCAGAAGAGATTCTAGTTATAGTAGAGACTCTAGCAGAAGCAGCTATGGCAGAAGTAGTTATGGTGGCAGAGACTCCGGCAGAAGTAGCTATGGTGGCAGAGATTCCGGTCGTAGTAGCTATGGTGGCAGAGACTCAGGCAGAAGTAGTTATGGTGGTAGAAGTTCCGGCAGAAGTAGCTATGGTGGCAGAGACTCAGGCAGAGACAGAAGAGGTGGTAATGATATAGAAATGACTAAAGTTATTTGTGCTTCTTGCAAACAAGAATGCGAAATCCCATTTAAACCAAAAACAGATAAGCCAGTCTATTGCAGAGATTGTTATGCAAAAGAAGGCAATGGCGGAAGATCAAGTGGTAGATCTTTTGGTGGCGGTTCTAAAGTAACTGAAAAAGACATTGACCAAATCAACGAAAAACTCAACAAAATCCTAAAAGCATTAAAAGTTGAATAAATTCTTATAATTTTATACAATATTTCTTAAGTAAATCTTATAAATAAAACTGCATTTCTTTATATTTGGAGTTTTAAATGGGTGTAGGTAATCTTGAAGTAGCAGTAATCGGAGCTAATAGAAGAAAAGCTGGACTAGGTCCATTTATAGCTCAGAAATTTGATAGATTAAAAGGAGTAGATTTAACTGCATTCTGGTGTAGAACAGAAGAATCTGCTAGAGTTGCACGAGCTGCATTTAGAGCTTATGGAAACGCAGCAGAACCTTATTATTCAAACAATGGTTCTCCAGAATCTTCAATAAAAGAAATGTTAAGATTAGAAAGACCAGATATTGTTGCAATATGTACACCAAATGGAACACATTTAGATTATCTTGAACTTGTTCTTGATCATAATGATACTTCTGATAGTAAAACCCATGTTCTTCTTGAAAAACCATTAGCAGAAAGTTCTCCTAGTGAAATTGAAGAAGATCTTGATAGAGCAATTGAACTTGTAGAAAGAGCAGAAGAACAAGGAATAGTTCTTGCATACAATGCTTCACTTGCTGTATTAGTTGAACCTTATAAAAAAGAAATCGTTAATCCAACTTTTAATTCTTTTGCTGTAGCAATGAATATGAAACATGGTAAAGGAGAATTGCCTTCTCCAAGAACACTAGAATATTCAATTTTATCTCATGCAATTGGAATTCTTCAAACATATTTTAATCCATGGATTAGTGTTAAAGATCTTGTAAGGGAAGAGAATACAGATAATGGTCAAGTTAGCATTAATTATAACTTTACATTAAGACGAAATGCAATTTTTAGTAATCATTGCACTATTAATCTTTCTAGGTCTCCAAACTTAGATGGACATGAAAGATATTTCGGAGTTAATAACAGAACAGCAAATATTGAAAACAAAGATGGAGAATTATACCTTGTTTTTGGAGAAAAAGAAGTACCTGTCCCAGACTTCCAAGATACCTTGATTGCAAACATGGTAAAAGTAGTCAGAAGAGAATCAACTGGTTTCTTCGGATCAAAACTACTCCTAGACGGCAGAGCAATGATAATGAATCAAGTATTATTACACACATTAATGGGAGACCTAGCAGAAGATAAAGCTCAACAATATTGTAGAAGGATGTATAATTAGAAAATCAGTACAAACTTACCATTTCTTTTTACGCTTTCTTTTTTGTTTATGATTATATCTTTTTCTCTTAAATGGCCGCTTTTTTTGTCTGAAAAACTGAGATAAAAGTTTATCAAATGCACTGTAAGGAAGTCTTCTATTACTAGTCCAATTTAAAGTAATCAAGGTTAGAGGAACCCCTATAATTATCAAGAAAAAAGCCAAAGATAATCCTTTTCCAGATGTACCTTGGCCTTGAATGATCATAATAAATTCTGCAGCAATAGAAACCCCTGACAGCATTAAAATCCAAACATAATTTATTATAGCTAATAAAAAACATTTTTTCCAGTAAACTCCAAGAACAAATCTAAATATAATTGCAAGTAAAATGATTGATAAAGGAGAAGATAACAAATTAGGTAAAAAGATTACATAAATACTAAACAACAAAAACGAAACAAACACATAAAATAAAGTACTTCTTTTTTTCATGAATATATTAATAGGTTTATAATATATAAATTATTCGATAATATTAAATATTAAGAATGAATCTAAATAATTATGGCAATTGATTCAGATTTATTCACTGGTCTTGTATCTGGGGTGGCAGCTGGACTAATTGTTGTATTGGCTCAACTTATTACAAAAATTTATTGGAAGGAAGAGAATATTGGAATAATTATATTAGTTGCTTTTATTTCTCTAATTATTGTTATATTAGTTATTTCTTTTCTAACTAATCTAAGAAAAAATAGAAAATAGTATTTAATCCATCACCAAAACATTTATAAATCCCCCATCAATTCAAACCTATATTCCCGTACAACTATTACCAGAACGGCAATAGGAGGGCCTAAACATGAAAACAGAACAAATTCAAAAAGCATTAGAAACAATAAGAAAGGACTCTAAAAAGCGTAATTTCCCACAAACTGTGGAATTAATCTTTGGACTTCAAAATCTAGATCTTAAGAAACCTGATCATCAAGTAGAATTCTTTACAACATTAGCAAAATCACCTAAAAAACGAAGAATTTGTGCGTTTGTAGGTCCAGAATTAAAAGATGAAGCAGAGAAAGTATGCGATTTAATAATCACAGCAGAAGACTTTCCTAAATATTCAGATAAGAAAAAAGCAAAAGCATTAGCAGTTGGATATGATTTCTTCATTGCTCAAGCTAATATTATGGCAAAAGTAGCAACTGCATTTGGTAGAACATTGGGTCCAAGAGGAAAGATGCCAAATCCAAAAGCAGGTTGTGTTGTACCACCTAAAGCTAACTTACAACCATTATATGATAAATTACAAAGAACAATAAAAGTTAGTGCAAAAACTCAATTACAATTACAACTTTCAATTGCAAATGAAGATATGGGAGATAAAGATATTGTTGAAAACATATCACAAGTTTACAAACAATTAGTTCATCACTTACCAACACATGAAAATAATATAAGAACTGCTTTTATCAAATTCACAATGTCAAAACCAGTTAGGGTGTTATAAAGATGGCAAAAAGAGCTGGACAAACAAAAAAGTCAGGAGTAATTAAGGAATTTGAAGACTTAATAGTTGAATATCCTATTATTGGTTCTGTTAATATGATCTCTTTACCAACTAAAACAGTTCAAAAGATGAGGGCTCAATTAAGAAAAAAAGGCGTTGTCCTTAAAATGACTAAAAGAAGATTAATTAGTATTGCAATAAATAATTGTAAAGATAAAAAACCAGGTGTTGAAAATCTTCTACCTGAACTTAAAGGTATGCCTGCATTAATATTTACAAAAGAAAATCCTTTTGCATTATACAAATTTTTATCTAAGAATAAATCATCTGCTCCTGCAAAAGCAGGCCAAATAGCTCCAAATGATATTGTAGTTAAAGCAGGTCCAACAGGTTTTTCACCAGGACCAATTATTGGAGAACTAGGTGCTGTAGGAATTAAAGCAGGTGTTGATGCAGGAAAGATTGCAATCAAAGCAGATAGTGTTGTAGCTAAATCTGGAGATGAAATTACAGAACAATTAGCAGCAATATTAACAAGACTTGGTATTGAACCAATGGAAATTGGTTTGAATATGGTTGCAGTATTTGAAGAAGGTAATGTTTATGATAGTAAAATCTTAGCAATTGACGAAGATGAATACATTGATAATATAACAAAAGCAGCAACATGGGCTCTTAACTTAGCAGTTGAAGCAGCAATACCAACACCAGATACAACAGAATTATTATTACAAAAATGTTTCAAAGATTCCAAAGCAGTTGCTATGGAAGGAAATATTATGGCAGATGCTGTAACAGAAGAATTACTTGCAAAAGCAGAAAGGCAAATGTTAGCCTTGAAAACTGAAGCAAAGATTTCAGATGCACCAGTTGAAGCAAAAGCTGAACCTGCACCTGCAGAAGAAGCAAAAACTGAAGAAAAAACAGAAACAAAACCTGAAGAGAAAACAGAAGCAACAGAAGAAAAGAAAGAAGAAGTTAAAGAAGAATCAAAACCTGAAGCTGAAGAAAAACCAGCTGAGGAACCTAAAACTGAGGAAGCACCAGCTGAACCAGTTGAAGAAAAAGCAGCTGAACCTGCACCAGCAGAAGAAGCAAAAACAACAGAGAAAGCTGATGAGGCAAAGCCTGTTGAAGAAGTAAAGGAAGAACCTGAAACTGCACCAGAAGAACCAGTTAAAGAAGAACCTAAACCAGAAGCTGAAAAACCAGCTGATGAATCATAATCAAGAAGTGATTATTACTTATACATGGAGGAATTAAAAATGGAATACGTTTATGCCGCAATGTTAATCCACAAAGCAGGTGGAAAAGTTGATGAAGCTAATGTTAAAAAAGTTTTAGAAGCAGCCGGAGTTAAAGCTGATGATGCAAGAATCAAAGCTTTAGTCGCAGCTCTCGATGGTGTCAATATTGACGAAGCAGTCGAGAAAGCAGCAGCAGTTCCTGTCGCAGCCGCACCAGCAGCCGCAGCAGAAGCAGCACCAGCAGCAGCTAAAGAAGAACCTAAGGAAGAAAAGAAAGAAGAGGAAGCAGCAGCTGGCCTTGGAGCACTTTTCGGATAAGGCTTTTTTAGCCTTTTTTTATTTTTTTACAGAAGTCTAACGACTTCTTACTTTCCTTTCGGAAAGTTTGATAGTTGACAACGCTAAGTGATTTTAATGGATAAAAAAGAAAAAAATAATTTATTGAAGAACATTTCTGATAAAAAGAAAGATGTTTCCGGGTTAAAACAACAACTCAATGACATTAATTTAGAAAAGGAAAAATTCTATCAAGAAAAAGAAACTCATTCTAAGAAAATAAAAGAATTATTATCTAATTTAAAGTCTCTAAAAAGAGAAAGAGATAAATTTACTAGGGCTGTAAGAGAACATAAAGGTAAAAGAGAAATTATCAATAAACAAATTCAAAAGAAAATTAAAGTAGTAAGAGAAGTTACTAAAGAAAAAGATCAAGTAACTAAAAAACTCCAAATTAAAGATGATCCTGTAAAACTAAAAAAAACTATTGATCACTTAGAGCTTTCAATTGAAATAGATGCAATGTCTTTTAAGAAAGAACAAGGAGTTATGAAAAAAATCAAGGAATTAAAGAAAAAATACTTAGATCTTTCTGAAGTTACTATTGTACACAAAAAAATTAAAGAATTTTCAAAAGAAATAAAACAATTAAAAAGAGAAGCTGATCAAATTCATAGGGCTGTACAAGAAAATGCTAAAAACTCTCAAGAAAGACATGAAAAACTATTGGGATTTTCTAAAGAAATTGACGAATTAAAAGAAAAAGAAAAAATAGCATATGAAAAATTCTTAGAACAAAAGAAAAAGTTCACTGATATAAATATACAACTAAAAGGAATTTTGCCAGATATGAATAAATTACATGGAAAACTAACTGATGAAAAGAAAAAACAAAGAAGAAAACACGAAGAAAAACAACAAAAAACTCTTCAAGAAAAAAAGAAAGTAGTAAACGACAAAATCAAAAAAGGCAAAGGCGTCACATTAACAATGGAAGATCTTCTAGCATTTCAATCTGGTAATAAAGAATAATTAATTACGATATAATTCAACTACTGTTCCTTGGGATGTATTTTCTCTTACTGTAACTTCTAATTTCCCACCTATCTGAATATCCCAACCTAAAACATGTTTAGCAAAAGTTCTAGCTGTCTCATCTACAAATTTTTTGGGTCCACAGCAGAGAACAGCTGTTAAAAGTCCATCTCTTGCCTGTTCTGCTACTGTTCTACTCAACCCATCTCTTGGTTCATTATTTAGATAATCTTCTGGATCACAAAAATTTAGTTCAGCATCATTTTCTGTTGAATAACCTAAAGCAACATCTGCAGCTTTAACAGGATCATACCCTTCATCTAATAATTCATCATATTGACAAAGCATTTCTTCTTCACATCTATCTGGAGATTCATTTTCTACAACATCTCTCCAATAATCTATTTCTCCATCAGAAGCTTCCTTTTTCATTGGTACATTATCAAGAATTTCAGCAATAGAATAACTTACTCTTTGTTCTACATTACTTCCAGCAGTCTTTCTTCTATATCTAGTTTCAACTACTCTCGAAGTTAATACTTCTTCTCTATCTATTTCTATTATCCTATCAGCAGCATCAGCTGGTTCAACACCTTCTTCAACTAGAGAATCATATAATGATACGGCCCTTTTTTGAGGTTCCCCCCACGGCATAGCTTCTCTTACAAATCTTCTATATACAACTCTTTCACTAGGTCCTTTTCTAACCATATATTACACCCTTTATGCATATTAAGCTAAGAACTAGTATATAAGTCTTTCGGTTTTAACCACTAGAAAGTAATAAATAAATACTTTCTGTTAAGAAAGTAAGAAGTCGCAGACTTCTGTATCACAATTTTTCCATATAATGGCATTTTCCACATGTCATTCTGTTTTTGTGTTGTGCCATGAATACACCTTTACCACACTTTGGACAGAACTTATTCTTCGATTTGCCATTTTGGTAACTTTTGTATAATTGTGATGGTTTTCTTTTAGTATCTTTTTTGCCTTTTTTCTCTGCTGCCATTTTTATTCACTCTTTTCAGCAGGTGCTTCTTCTGCTTTTTCTTCCTTCTTCTCTTTTGCAGGTGCTTCTTCCTTCTTTTCAGCTGGAGCCTCTGCTTTTGGTGCTTCTTCAACTTTAGCTGGAGCTTCTTGTTCTTCCTTTTTCTCAACTACTTTCTTAAAGTGCTTTGCAACCAAACCTTCGCTCTCTAATTTTTCAAGCAATTCTTTTTTATCATAGACATGAGCAATTAATTTAGCTCTTCTTGCTCCGAATCTTTGATAAATATGTTTTATTATAACTAAATCAGGATTAACTTTTAATTGTGTTCCTAATGCAAACTTTAATTCAAGTCTTGAAGGTGTTGTAGCTGCAAAATTAACAAATGCAGTTACTCTTTTCCTTGATAATAAAGGTGCGTCATTTTGTTTTGTTACTTCGATTTCCATCATCTTCACCTACACTTAATTGCATATTCGCCGTCTTTTTCTAAGCCAATCTTTTTTGCAATCTCAGATTTTTTAACATCAGTTATTGTGATTTTCCCTTGCCAATTGTTTGTGAAAGAACTTGCCTTACAAAGTGGACATTTAGCTCCTTCAACAAAACTTTTGCATAATTTACAAACTTTTTTCTTTGCCATTTTACTTACCTGCTTTGGAGACTTTCTTTACTTTGCCTTCTCTTTTAGCTTTGTCCTCGTCAAACCATTCAGGTTTTCCTAGGCCACTTTGTCTCATTGTAAGTCCTAATTTTGGATTTGTTGGATCTTTGTAACTTACTGCAATAACTCTTGCTTTACAATCATCACCAACTTTTAAACTTCTTTTACTTTCTTTTCCAAGTAAAACTTTATCCTTAGAAAAACTTACAAAATCATCCATTGTTTGTGATACATGAACCATTCCTTCTGTTGGTCCAATGCTTAAGAAACCTCCAAAGTCTGCAATATCTTTCATTTTTCCTAAAAGAACTTCTTGCAACTCAGGTTTAAATGTGAATAATTCAAAAACACATTCATAATAAGGGCTTCCATCACCAGGAATTATAATTCCATCTTTTATCTCATCAATACTACCTACATCAATAACGATTCCTAGGTCTTTTGAGATAAAACCCTCAAATTTAGCTTTGATTTGTTTAACAACTGCACTCCCTAATTCTAAATCGAATAATTCAGGAGTAACTCTTATATGATCCCTAACTTTTGTTTTATAAAACATTTTTATTCTTGCACCAAATATTTTTTTTGTCTTAGGAAGATCTTCCTTCCTGTCAATCTTTTTTTCAACTCTGTATCTTGTGTTGCAATGATGTATTCATCATTTAAGCTTACTAACACATCATCAACATAGTCATTGGAGTCTTCTATTAACACATTGATTTTCTTTGCATCAATCAAACTCAAAGCAAGCTTAGCTTCCCTTGAATCTTTGCCACGGCCCCTTCCCTGGATTCTCTCCAGTTCTTGCTTGGACTTTTCCAAGACAAAAAGCTCATAGGGGAAATCACACATTTCCTCAATCTTCTCAAAGATATCCACACCAAGACTGGCCGGTATCATCAAAAAGTTTGTATCAAGTAGGATTTTCTTTGCCACAGGCATTTATAGAGAAGATTTGAAGGGGATTTATAAATGTTGCTATGAAATAGCAACATAAGAAGTCACAGACTTCTGTAGCTTTCCATTACATTTATATATGAACTAATCCATAAAATACTCAAAGAGGGGATGATATGGCAGTATTTGGAGAAGGATATAAAGGTGAAATGAAAGAGTACTTTGCAAGCCCAGAAGGTTATTTAGGTAGTTTTGGTGATAATCCTAGGACTCCAAACATAGAAGCACCAATTATAGGTATTAAAGAACTTGGACAGAGTGTTACAGAAGGTGCAAGGTTTGGTAGCTTATTACAAACTTCTACAGAAGCAATAAGAAGGGGAGCTGGTAGTATGGAACTTGCAACTATTGCAGGTGGTCAAGAACCAGGTGGTGCAGAATCTTATGGTAATGAAGCAAGACAAGCACTAAGAGAATTAGCAAGAGCAAATAATATTTATTTTACTTCAGTCCATTCACCTGTTCAAGTTGGAAATGTTTCTGGTTTCAATCCTCAAGAAAGAGGTTTTAATGATGAATTTAGACATAGAAGTGTTGAAGAAGTTAAAAGAGCAATTGAATTTGCTGCAGATGTTGGTGCAGGTGCAGTTGTTGTACACACAGGAGAAGCACAAAGAGATATGTCTCAAGCTCCATGGAATAGAGAAATTGCTCCAGGAATGATGGAGATGATGAGTTTTGAAGAAGAACCAGGCAGACAAGTTCTTTACATGGTAGATAGAAGAAATGGTAAGTTAATTACAGAAGTTAGAAAATCTCAAATTGTTTTCGAACCAGAATATGAAAGAGTAGAAATAACAAATGGGGATTGGAGATATGTTGATGCAGAAGGTAATGTTCTAGATGAGAATAATGTTGATCATTTGTTATTAAGAGTACCAAAATGGGATAATGAAAGAGCAAAGTTTAAAACATTTAGGAGAGATTGGGATTGGTTTAAGTATAAAGCAGAACGTTGGGATAAACTTTATCCAAGACAAGATAAAAGACAATGGACAGCAGAAGAAATGTTTTTTAGAACACAAATGGAAACTAGGATTTTGCAATCAAGAGGTCATTCTTTATTCTATGCAGGTAGATATGAAAAACAAGTAAAGCAAAGAGATAGATTATTGAAAGCATTGGAATATTATGGGGAGCTTGAGAAAAATATACCAGAAAAAGAACTTTGGAAAATTATGAGAGAAGATACTGTGTTTTATGGTGCTGCAGGCCAAATTGTCCACGGTGAAAAGAAAAAACCATCTGAAATATTAAAAGATGAACTTAGAGAAACAAATTTAAGTCTAAGACAGATTCATGAAGCTTCTTCTGCAGCAGACGCGCAAGCGGACGAGTATGAAGAAACTCTAACGCATGTCATGCCAGTTGTCGATTATGCAAAAGATAAAACCTCTAGAAGTTATGCAGAAGCTGGACTCTTAGCAATGGATGTAACTCAACACAATAAGAATGTTCAACAAGATGTTTTTGTTGCTCCAGAAAACCTTTGGCCTGAGATGGGTTACGGAACACATCCTCAAGAATTAATTGAGTTAGTATCAGGTGCAAGAGAACGAATGGTTCAAATGCTTACAGAGCAAATGATTCCTGATCCTCATGAAAGAAGAGATGAAAAAGGACAACTTCTTTTAGTTCCAAATCCAAATTATCAAAAAATGGAGAAAGGCAAAGCACAAGAATATGCAAAAAGACACATTAAAGCAACATTTGATACACAACATTTGGGTATGTGGTGGAAACATTTTCAACCTTTACCTGGAGAAACAAGAGACAAAAGAAGAGGACGTTTTAAAAACTGGTTTAAATCTCAAGTAAAAGATA
>Ga0233437_1006105_pt1 | contig 12568 bp, 17 predicted proteins | sample SI_122_August201_FD_182714 | JGI IMG/M metagenome (GOLD analysis project Ga0233437, IMG submission 182714) | Seawater microbial communities from Saanich Inlet, British Columbia, Canada - SI_122_August2016_200_MG | ecosystem: Environmental > Aquatic > Marine > Inlet | place: Canada: British... | reverse complement strand
GAGCTTTTTCAAATTCTACTTCTTGTCCGTACTCGTAATCGCGTTTATTTGCGCCACTAACCATCAAAACAACTTGTGCTCCGTTCTTTGTACAAACTTTGTCACCAAAATGACTTTCTACACTAACTATTCTTTTGTCAGTTCCAGAGATACTCATTTCTTCTGTTACGGCACCAGCTAATAATTTTCCTATAATACAGCATTCGTCGATTCCAAAGAATTCGTCTGTTTTTAGAATTTTTATTTTTCCTCTTGTTTGATCTGTTGATTTGTCTCTTCTAAAAGCCATTGTTACTAAACTCATTTTATCACTCCATTTGTCCTATCTTTCCTAAAGGCATATTCCTTAGGTCCAAATCCCCTATTAAGAATTAGTTGTAACCAATTACAACCTTTTTCACTCACTAACTTCGGATTTCGAACTTTCTTAAAAACAGCTTTTTTTGTGTCAAGAGCCGTTTTAAATGCAATTCTTGCATTTATACTAGTAATATCCATTATGTAGTATATAAACCTTTTGAAAAAAGGTTTGCGAAAAGGGGCCTTTGGCATAAACCTTTTTGTTTTTCGAACCTTGTAGGTTAATTCTCATACTTATGCATGTGTATTTTAATTGGATTTCGAACTTGTAGTTTTTATCTCGATTGTGGATTCGCATTGTACTCTTGAATCATTAATTCTTTATCGATCTTGCCGGCAACATGCTCGAATATATTTGCTGCTGATCTTTTGGTTACGCCAGGGTGCTTTAATAATTCTTGGATTATTGTGGTTCGGATTTGGCGGCCTTTTGTGCTTAGACCGTGTTCGGAAAAATACAGTCTATTTATTTTATGTTTTTGTACCCATTCTCGAAGAGTTTGTTCTGCAAATGTAATGTGTGCTGATTGAACTTTGGTTGGTTGAAAAAAGCCTATATCTCGTTTAACAACATTTTTATCTCCAGCTATTCTACTTGCAAGGGTACGACCAAGTTTTCTTTTTTTATAGAATCGCGTTCGGGCTTGGTAGAATTTAGGCGCGCCTTTTGTACGTTTGGTATAAGTAGGTCTTACTGCCCTTCTCAACCCTTTAAGAAATAATGCTGCAGCACCTCGTCTAATTTGTCCCATGATAGATAATAAATTTTATATTATAAAAACAAATCGCTCTAACCAGGAATTGCGCAATGTGTTAGTTTGTTATTAGTGGTGTGTAGTTTGTAGTTCACTTAAATAGTTTTTTTGCTAGATCCATAATTTTTACGTTTGCTTGGCTAAGTAGTTCAGATGGAACTGCGATTAACCTAGTTTTGCTTTTCTCAGTACTTAGTGTGTGTATTGTTTGTAAGGTTCTTAGGTGTATCCCTCCGGCAACACTTGTTAATTCTTCAGCAGCTTTTCGCAGATTCTTTGCTGATTCCATTTCGCCTTGTGCTCGTAGAATAATTGCTCGTTTTTCTCTTTCAGCTTCTGCTTCTTGAGATATAATTCGGATTAAACTTTCTGGAAGGATTATTTCTTTTAATTCTACTGATTCGACGCTTATTCCCCAGGGGTCTGTAAACTCGTCTAGAATCTCACGCATTCTTTTTGCGGTTTTATCTCTTTTTGACAATAATTCGTCTAAATCAACTTCTCCAATAACTTCTCGCATAGTGGTTTGAGAAATTTGTCTTATTGCAAAATCATAATCAATTACTTGCAATACTGCTTTGTCTGCGTGACTTACATTGTAATACACAACGGCATTTACTAGAGCCGAAACATTGTCTTTTGTCATTATATCTTGTTTAGGTACGTCAACAACTTTAGTTCGAATATCTATTCGTCGCCAAGTTTGTATAATTGGTAGGACTAGTCGTATCCCGGGCGACATTAAACCAACATATCTTCCTAAAGTAAATTTTACTCCGCGTTCATATTCATTAATAATTTTTATTGACGATATAAGAATTCCTAGTAAGATAATAAGTATAATTGGCGAAAGAAATACTAGTACCATTATTAATGTAGTAATCATTTTCTCGCCCTCTTTTTCTTGTAACCCTCAAGTGATTTTATAAGATCAAGAGGAACAAAGAATGTTACTTCGTTTGATTGATCTGAAGCAATATTATCTAGTTCTTGAAGTGTTCTTAGATTTAGCCCGCCATTAACACTTCCAATTATGCCTGCTGCTTTTGAAACAACTTTTGATGCTAGTGCTTCTCCACTAGCTTTGATTATTGCTGCTCTTTTTATTCTTTCGGCTTCAGCAGCTTTTGCCATGATTAGTTTCATTGTTTCAGGAAGTTCAACGTGTTTTAATTCAACAGCTTCTACAGTTATCCCCCACGGGTCTGATGCTTTATCCACTATTGTTTTTATTTTTCTAGATGCATTATCTCTTTTACTTAAAATTTCATCAAGAGTCATTTCTCCAATAATGTTTCGCATTGTGGTTTGTGCTAATTGATTGATTGCATACTTGTAGTTCTCAACTTTGATTATCGAGTTTTCTGCTTCAGAACCCCTAATTTTAAAATAAATTACTGCATCAACTCTAATCGATACATTGTCTTTTGTTATTGGTGATTGCTCGGGTACGTCAGTTACATTTATTCTCAAATCAACTTTGCGTACTTTTTGAATTGCAGGAATTACAAATTTTAATCCGGGTTCTAATTTTCCTGAGTATCTTCCAAGTGTAAAAACAACTCCGCTTTGGTATTCAAAAATTATTTTTATTGAAGCTATAGAAGTAAAGAATAAAAGTATTACAAGAATGACTGCTAATCCTGGAGACAAAAAAGCCGTGATTATAACTAGTATCGCCCACACGATTAATATTTTACTCCAAAGTGTCATGAGATAAATAATGACTAAATATATTTAAAGATTTGCCTTTTATGGCTTTGTTTGTAGTTCATTTCTGTTTTAGTTGGTCTTCCCTATTGGGAATCCCCTCTCCCAGACGTTGGCCAGGTTCCGCCTAGGCGAACGGTGCGTGGTACTTTCAGTACCACTGGTTTAAAGAATTGCACACGGAGACGGCTGGTTAGTTGTGGGTGGTTTGTTGTTTTTAGTTCTCATTTTATCATCTCAATTATTTCTTTTGTGTTGTAAGTTTTGGCTTTGTTTTGTTTTTTTAGGTGCTTGTCATCTGACCATAATCCGTCATTAGGAATAGAAAGTGCACTAGCTAGAATTGGAACATCTTTTGGGTCTGTTTTTTCTATTAGTCTTTTTGCTTCTTTTATTTTTTGTTTTATTCGTTTCTTTTCAATTATTTTGATATTGTCCATTGTTAGGGATAGTATTATTTCAAATTCTTCTTCAGTTAATCCCGATTTTTTTACAACAAGTTTTTTGTATTTTCTTATTTCTTTGATCGCAAATTCTATCGTATAAAATTCATGTAGTGGGTTTGTTAGTATTGTTCTTGTTTTTCCTTGTTTTATTAATGCTGATAGAATTATGTTTGTATCAACGATGATTCGCATTTAGATACCTCTGTAATAATCCTGCTTTTACTTTTTCATCTATCTCAAGAACATCTTTGTTATTTAGTTTGCTTTTCTTTGTTATTGCATCCATTAGTTCAAGCTTTCTCGCTTGTTCCCACATTGCTTTTCTTGCTATTTCGCTCCATTTTATCTCTTTGTGTTTTTTTACAACTGCTTGAAGTTCATCAGGGACAGCTAATGTCATATTTGGCATAATATCACCTCTAAGTAGTATATGTGTACTTACTTATTTAAGCTTTTGCTAAGTTCGGTGCCGGTGCTAGAATTTGAATAGTTTTTCTGCATCTTCGCCTTCGTCAAACCATTTCTTATATCCGTATAGTTTAAACGGATCGATTTTCTTTTTGGGTTTTGTATAATCAAATCCTTCGTTTATTGTTTCAAATGCTTTCCACATGATACAGTTTGCACAAAACGGATCAAAATCCTTGCATTTTTTTCCATATTCCTTTTCAATTTGTTTTTTTAATTTTTTTATTAGTCCATCCATAACAAAACCTCCGTTCGGCTTCCTTTTTTACTTTGCTCTCGTATACTTCTTTTTTTGTTCCATCGCCATTTTTTCAAGATCTTAAGTTTGATGTCTTTTCTTTTGTTGCTATTCTGTTGTTTAGTTTTTTCTTTTTTTGTTTTATACCAAAAACTTTGTTCATTCATCTTTCCGTGATCCATTGTTAGCTCTTATTTTTTTAGTTTAAAAATAGATTTATTTCTATAAACTTTAGAATTTGCGAGCTACATGTTCAAGACAACTTCTTCGTTTTTATTGGAACTAAACTAAGTTGATTGTCATAAATATAAAAAACAAATCCCCCCTCCCAGACGTTGGCCAGGTTCCGCCTAGGCGAACGGTGCGTGGTACTTTCAGTACCACTGGTTTAAAGAATTGCACGCGGGGAAGGATGGTTTGTTGTTAGTGGTTTTTAGTTTGTGGTTCACTTGAGTTTCTCCTCAATGTTGATATTTTTGTGATTTTTTATCATTTTGTTTGCTGTTGTTTCACATAGTTTTGGGAAGTCAAATAATTCTTTTTCATTTGCTATTTCTGAAAATAGTTTTATATTATATAGTAAATCTCCAAGTTCTTCTTGTACGTTTTTCCAATCTTTTTTGTTTAGTCCTTCTTCTAATTCTTGCAGTTCTTCTTTTAAGTGAGAAAGAATACTTTCAAAGGTTTCTTTACCATCATTTGGACAACCGTTTTTTCCTCTCAATAGTTTTGTTGTTTTGTATAATTTGTTAATTTTCATTAGTTCTTCAATTTCCATAATGTTTCTAGATTTTCTAATTGTTTTATCGTGTATTTGAACAAATTTTCCTTTTTTTGTTACATAATACTTTATCTTAGATTTATCAAAACCAGTATTTTCTGCAGTCTCTTGAGTAGTGGTTAAGATTTGTTCACAATGTGGTGAACCATCTTTTATAAAAATAATTATACTTTCAATATCTCCAGTTCTTAGGATTGTTGATAATTTATATCCAAAAAGGCTTGTATGATTTAATTCTGGACAAAAAGAATAAACTTGTCTGCCTTCTGAGAGTTCTTCTAGTTTTTCTTGGGCAAGGTCTTGAATACAAGTCCCGCAGATTAGAATTTTGCCTGTGATGTGTGTTGCGCTTGTTGTCATAAAATCTTTTGCTTTTGTCATATTTTCACAAAAAAAGTAGGTTTAGAAGTTTTTATAAGTCGTGCTTATTCTGTACGATGGGATAAAGTCCCCCCTCCCAGACGTTGGCCAGGTTCCGCCTAGGCGAACGGTGCGTGGTACTTTCAGTACCACTGGTTTAAAGAATTGCAAACGGGGAAGGATGGTTAGTTGTTTTTAGTTTGTGTTCCATTATCTTACCTTATTTTAGTCAAATCGCCATTTATTATTTGAGTATACATTGTTAGTATCTCATCTTTGTATGGTAAATCGGGTATTGGATTGAATAAAAATATTTTTTTATTGTTCACATATGCAAATCCAATTTCCATTAATGTGTTGCCGCCAATATAGTTTTGTATATCATTTTTATCAAAATTACAAACAAGGACTGCATCTGAATCCAATATAAGTTTGTACCATGCTTTGATGAAGTCATATTTCTTTTTTATTTCATGATGTTCAATATTGTCTTTTAGTTGTGGTGCTGTGCCGTCAACAATCCCAAACATGTGTTCGTGGATAATTGGTGTATGTCCAATAGATTCTAATTGTCGGTATATGTTCACAATTTTATCCGCAAATTTCAAGCTTCCAAGAATAGTTATTTTCATTTATCTCAATTATTTGGTGTTACAAAACATATTAAATATTGTATGCTGGAAAATTTGTTTTTGCCCATCTTTTGATAAACACATCTTCATCATCAATTAAATCTAGATTAAGTGATTCTTTTGGTGTTGTCCAAGTAGTGTTTGAGTGTTCATTAGAAATTTTTATTTGAGGTTTGTCTTGTAAACTTATTGAGAATACATGAAAGACAAAGTCATAGCCTGAATGGGTAACATATCCTTTTTCAAAATACGTTAGTTCTTCTTGAGTAATTATAAGCCCAGTTTCTTCTTTTAATTCACGACGCATTGCATCGGTTAAGCTTTCATCTTTTTCAACTTTACCTGCTGGCGGACCCCATTTACCTGCTTGATGGCTCTTATTGTTATTGGCTTGTAACAAAAGAATTTGTCCGTTACTCTCAATAAAACAAGATACAATCTCAAATCTTGGATTAAAAGACGGGGGTGAAGATTCAAAGAACATAATTACTATTAGAGTCTACATTTTTAAATTAGTTTCTGTTCGGCGTGATTCTGAAGAATCCTCCCTCCCAGAATTGCACACGGGGCTCTTTTGGAATTCATAAAATTAATTTTTTGGTTCAAAAGGAAGGCCAACAGTTGGCAATTCTCTTTCTTCAAGTTCTATTGTGACTTCATTCATCCCAGGAGATAAATTAAAGTCATAAACATCTCCTTCATATTGGTATGTGTAACTATTAGCATCTAAGCTAATTGATATTGAGTATTTTCCAATTGGTAAATCTTCAATTAATATTTGGTGTGAAATAACGCTGCCTAAACGCGTGTATTTATATTGACCTTGGCTGGTTAAAGTTCCACCAAATTCATTTGTATCAAGATACGTAGAAAGGTAATATTGGTCTTGTTCAGCACCTAAGATGATTGCGTCTTCAGGAATATTTATTTTTAATTTTGCTGTATTTTGATTGTTTGATTCAGTGCAACCAAAGATTATCAGAGCCATCACCAAGCATAGTAATAAGAAATAAAATTTTTTCATACTTAGTTTTAGCGTTTTGTGGTTTAAAATGGTTTGTTTTTGTTAGGCCAGTAGTATTCTGTTCAGTTGGTCTTCCCTAGTGGGAATTCCTCCTCCCAGAATTGCACACGGGGAAGAGTTGGTAGTTCTTGGTTTGAAGTTCATAAAAATAATTTTTTTTAACAAGAAATTATTAAGGGAGTTTTTTCTTTTTGTGTTTGTGTTGTTCCTTGGTTGTTTTCATAAGAAATTAATGGGATAAAATCTAGTCTTGGTATTGCTGAGCAAATTCCTTTTGGTGGTCCTTCATAACTAGATTCATAACCGTCGTCTCTATTTTCTCTTATAAATATTTTATCAACTATGATAGTTGTTGTTTCGTCGGGTTCAAGAATTTGAGAAACACCTATTCCTGCAACATCCTCATAGATTTTTTTAGGTGTCAGAATATTGTCGTTTGTTAAGTTGGTGTATGCATTTGAATTATACTGTTTAAGTCCAACTTCAAATACTAGTACTTTCAAAGATTCATTAGACTTATTTTTTATTGTAACTTCTAATTCGTTTGATTCATTAAATTTCCAATCAGTTAATCCAAAAGGGTATGCTTCATTTCTTAGAAATGTTTTTGATTCCTGTTCAGTCATATTTAAGAAAGAAACACAAAAACCGGAATCATAATATTCATCTGCTCCACACGCAGGTTGGGGTGGAGGATTTTCAGTACATCCAAATAAGAATAATCCAATTAGCATTAGGCTTAGTACAAGAATTGCTTTTTTCATATTACTAGTAAGAATTTAGTTGTATTTAAATATATTCAATTCTTGGTCGGGTTTAAATCCCCCCTCCCAGACGTTGGCCAGTTTCCGCCTAGGCGAACGGTGCGTGGTGCACAAGGCACCACTGGTTCTAGAATTGCACACGGGGAATCAGAGTTAGTAGTTTTTGGTTTGTGGTTCATGTTAATCACTTCATGGTTTGGTTGTATCATAAGTTGAAATTATCATTTCTTCAAGGTTTATTCCTGCCATTCCTAAAATAAAGAAAAGAATTTGCTTTAGAATTATATATATTATAAAGAAAATTAGGATAAGTAAAATTTTTTGTGCCCAACTTGGCCAAACTTTTGTAAATGGTAATAACCTTTCTATAATTGTTTCTGATGTATTCCAAATCTTTCCTTTAACTAATATTAGTCCTATGAAAAGAATTCCTAATAATACTATTATTTCAAGAGGCCATGAAAATAAGTAAAAAAAATACATTAATATTGGCACCATTAACAAACGGAAAGCAAATTTTTTATCCATATTATCACAGTGTAGTTAGTTGTGGTTAAAAATAGTTTCTGTTCAGTTGGTCTTCCCAAAGGAAATCCCCCCTCCCAGAATTGCACCGGGGATCTCTCGGTCTACAGCCAAGCGTTCTAGCTACTAAACTAAGGGGGGATCTTTGATCCGTCAAAAATCCTTTCCACAGCATTACGCGTTTTCGCCAACCTTTTTCTAAAAGGTTGAGCCGGTAATACTAAGGGGGGTTTATTCGTAATAGAATTTGACGGCAAGAGTATTTTTAAAACTTGTCAAAGGCGGGTTTTGTTCAAAATAATTGGCCAAATAAGAGTGATAAACAACCCCGTAACAAAGAACAAGATAATACTAATAATTCCTTCTAGCGAATATGCCATTCCGCCTAAAATAGCAACGACTATCGTTCCAAATAATAGATTCAACTTCTTGTGCTCTGAATTAATTTTAAATTTCATGTCTCGATAAATAACAAATCCTGCAAAATAACCTAACAACACAAATGCAACTAAAAGAGAACTTGGTAATAACAAAGCAATTACAATTGCTACGACAAAAATCCCAAACAACAATTTTTCGTCACTAAATTTGCTAACTTTTAAATGTGATTTATCAATTTTCTTTTCGAGGCGTAACAAGAACTTTCCAATAAAATAACCGATTAACAAACCAACTAGAACGTCGCTAATATAATGTACGCCTAAGTACAAGCGAGAAACCGCAACTAATACAACTAAAACCAATAAAAAGACTTTTTCCAAAGGAAATACTTTTTTCTCAAAGAAAGAGTAGATTGTTCCAGCTAAAGTAGCGTGTCCAGAGGGCATCGACCATTGTGTAGGCGTATGGTCTAACACACGCAAGCCCGTTGGACGTGGTCGAGCGATAGCAAATTTCAGCACACCCGCAATCAAAGAAGAAAATAAAACTAATGTCATAACTGTAAAAGACTTTTTTTCTTTTCCTAGCCAAAACAACCAAGCCGCAATAGCTATCCATAGGACTGGATTACCAAAAAGGGAAATTATGTAGAAGAAACCATCAAGTATGGGAACAGAAAACGATTGTAAAAAGAAGTTTATGAATAATTCTCCTACAAAAAGTTCTCCAATCATAACAACTCAACTACTTTTTAGCCTTAGCTTTTTTAGCGCGTTTAAGTGTCGGAATATCTGCTTCGTGGTAAGCTGATAAAATTCCGCAGGCCTTCAAAGCTTTTTTTGTAGCATAAACCTTACAAAGCTGGATCAATTCTTTTTTAGTTGGACCATTAAACTTATCTAGTTTACAAATCTCGTTAATCACTTTTCCGATTGAACGCGTATTAACTTCGGTAATAGCTTTTCCAGCATCTTTTTTTCCAAGTTCAAGTGCGCTAATTGCAGAATCAATTTTGTCTAAATCAATTGTTTTTCTCAAATTCTCTTCGATTTTGTCATCCGTACTATAAGTTAAGCTAGCTAAAAATTCTGCAATCGCTAATGGTGCAGTTACATCCGTAATAGTTATTTTTTTGATTGCTTTCCAATCATCATAATTCGCTATTAATTGTATTTGTCCATCCATAAAATCACCTTAAAAGTTACTTCATAATTATGGTTTGATTTATTTATAAAAGTTAGTTTTACGCTTTAGTTAACGTAATGCGGGGTAATCAATAGTGCTTTCTTTCCAAATAGTTGTAAAATCCCAGCTTGCCGTGGGCTCGTTGGAAGCGTTGTAGAAATATGTTTCATCATCTAGAATTGCAGTGCATTCTCCGGTACCAATACCTATACAATTACTTGGATTATTAGTAGTATTATTGTAGTAATTATTGGTTATTGTTTCGCTGTTTCGGTAGTGTTCTCCAATTAGTCCTCCAACATCGCGTGTTCCATTTACTGGGCCAGTTGAAAAACAATTTATGATTGCGTTTGGTCCTTCTTTGTCGATTGTCCCAACAAGGCCCCCAACATATTTTCGTCCGGTTACGCTTGCTATTGAATATGTATTTTGAATGCTTGAGGTCCAGTTGACGTAACTAGTTATTCCTCCGGCATAATTATGTGCGCCTGTCACAATGCCTTTTGTGAATGAATCTGTGATTGTTCCTCCGTCAAGTACCCCGACTATTCCTCCAACCGCTCCACCGTTTGAAGTTACGCTTCCGTCAAAAGAAATTTGTGAAAGTTGTGTGTTGCCCACTGCAACGTATCCTATTACCCCACCAGTTCTTGTTAATTGAGTAGTTGATGTACTGTTTACATTTCCCGTAACTGATATGTTCTTAAGTGTTGATGTAATTGATCGTCCTGCGATTGTACCAACATTAGTGCTTCCGGTTATATTTGCATTTTTAATATTTATTTTTTCTATTGTTGCGTCTTGGGTAACTCCAAATAATCCGATTAATGATTCCGTTGGTCGATTAATAAATAAATTATTTATTATGTGGTTGTCTCCGTTAAGCATTCCGGTGAATTTGTTTGTGTTATCGCCGATTGGTTGGAATCCTTTGTTGTTGTTCCAAGTAGTGCTATTATAACATGTGATATCGTCGCCAATTATATAGCGTGCATCTAAATCTAGATTTATATTTTGTAGGTCTGTACAATCACAAACTACTTTGTCACCATTTAATTCTTGTAGTCCGGCATATTTAGGACAAATTTGTGAAACCAATTCGGGCAAACCATTATCTGCTAAGACCCAATCGCTTTCAAATTCTAAAGCTCCAAAAGGAGTGAAATATTCCAAACCCTCGGCGTTATAGTTTGTAAATTGATATTGCGGGATTAAAAGAGTTGGTGTGCTTCCAATAGGACCTACTGAAAAATTAGTTCCTATTACGTAGTTATTACGAATATATCCGCTACTTGCGAGTCCGATTAGTCCGCCCGCGGTAGTTCCTGCACCCGGTATTATTGTACTATAGTTGTTCATAATAGTCCCGCCATGCGTGCTTCCAATTAGCCCGCCGATTATGTTATTCCCAATTGCATGTCCTGTAGTATAATTGTCTTTTACTACTCCATCGATTAGTTCTCCGATTAATCCGCCAGAAACATAATAACTGCTTGTTTCTCCGGTTGTATAATTATTTGTTGCCCACCCGCCGTCCATTGACCCGATAAGCCCTCCGACAAAAGTATATGCGTCAGTGCCGGTTGTGTTTCCAGTGGAATAATTATTTATAATATTACTATTTTTCGATTGCCCAACTAAACTTCCTATGTTAATAAACTCTCCAGAAAATGAGCCAATATTTCCATTAATCTGGTTATTAACTAATCCGACATTTGTAATTGTTGCGTTGTTTGTGTTTCCAAATAGTCCTACATTTTCGAGAGTTGCACGGTTAATAAATAAGCCAATTATTTTTTGTTTATTTCCATTTAATACTCCAGTAAATGGGTTTGTTTTTGTTCCGATTGACATGAAACCTTCTCCACTATTCCAGTTTATTGTGTCAGAACAATCAATATCTTGTCCAAGCATATATTTTCCATCTAAATCTAAGTTATTAATATTTTGTAATTCGTTACAAGTTGATATTATTGTCATGCCGTCATATTGAACAGGAGTAGTTGTTTTGGTTTTGTTTGTCCCAAGATTTGCAGTTATTTTTGGCCAAACGGGTGGGTCGGGTGGAAGTGTAGCAAAGCCTCCATCTCCATCTTTGTCGCTTGCTGGGCTACACGCACATTGGCATCGAAAGTCAGTAATCTTATGTGTGCCGCCCAAGTCATTGCAATTTCGAACTAGACTTGGATCTAATGATGCTTCGCAAGTATCTGGTTTACCATTATGATTGCCACATTCATCATCGCATTCAATTGTTGAACAAAGATTTTTGTGGCTTACTGCGGGGCGACCTTCATTTATTTCATCTTCTAAATCTTCACAAGGAACAATAGCATTGTTATTCCAATAATCCGTACACGTCGCATTAGAATAATCGATTTGCACTGAACAACTTTGACAATAAGGATGTTTGAAAGGATATTCGAGCTTGCACCACGCTATTTTTTCATAAATACTGCGTCTTGTGATAGGATTATAAAATTCAGTAATTCTTTCTCGGTTACAACAAGCTATTCTATCGCGCGGATCTGAAATACTACCACAAGTATATGTACAATAGCTCTTTACATCATCATGGGATGTATCGCTTGGATCAATTCCAGTTTTATTATGGCGATAAATTGGATAATTGTCTTCTGTCCAAATTGGTTCACATGTATAATTGCCTAACACGGCCTCATCAAATTGAGAAGTTGCAGATCTATATATTTGCCATGCGAGATACGCAATTACTTTTGGGGAGCCTCCATCTTTTAGTTCAGGGTCTGTTGGAGTTTCATCTGAATTGTCTTCAATACAATCCCTAATATCGTTTACTACTTCTCCGTCTGGACAAGTGACTTCGAGTCCAGGGTTAGTGCAACCTAAAAATAAAACTAAACTTGTTATGAGTAAAAGAGTAATGAGAATTTTCTTATTCATGTATCAATTACTGCATA
>Ga0233437_1006103_pt1 | contig 12572 bp, 9 predicted proteins | sample SI_122_August201_FD_182714 | JGI IMG/M metagenome (GOLD analysis project Ga0233437, IMG submission 182714) | Seawater microbial communities from Saanich Inlet, British Columbia, Canada - SI_122_August2016_200_MG | ecosystem: Environmental > Aquatic > Marine > Inlet | place: Canada: British... | reverse complement strand
ACCAACCCCTATATGTTGTGGTCACAGGAATTTCTGACGTGGTGTCGGAGGTCTGGTCGCAATTTCAGATACGTAAGGCATATTCCAGGTTTTCAGGGTGCTGATTGTTTTGGGAACATTCTCAATATATATCAACCATGGCCAGACCTGAGATACGGAATCAATATCTCAGGTTTACCCAGTTACCACGAATTGAAGATATTAACAGCTATTTTGGTGGATTGATTAAACAGCAACTGATGGACGTCAAAAAACCATATGCATTCCTGCTTCTGGCCTTCTTTCTGCTCGTTTACATCCTGCCCCTCGGCGTCCGTGACCTTTTTATTCCCGATGAAACACGTTATGCTGAGATCCCCCGTGAAATGATTGCGGGAGGGGACTGGATTGTTCCCCGTCTGAACGGTTTGCGCTATTTTGAAAAACCACCCCTGGGCTACTGGATACATGCCGGTTCCATTCTATTTCTGGGGGAAAACAATTTCGCCGTGCGCCTGCCGTCCGCCATGGCGGTCGGGCTATCGGCGTTGTTGATATTTCTGCTGGTCAATCGGGCCTGCCGTAACGAGACAAAAGAGAATGGTCTTCCAGGCATCCTTGCCGCGCTCATCTTTGTATCCTGTTTCGAAGTGGTGGGGGTGGGCAATATCGCCGTGCTCGATAGTGTGTTCTCATTTTTTGTAACCGCAACCCTAACCGCTTTTTATTTTGCCACCGATTCACCGCCGGCCTCGCGAAGAGAGAAGTGGTTTCTGCTGCTTTCGGGCCTGGCGTGCGGCCTGGCCTTTATGACCAAAGGGTTTCTGGCCTTTGCCTTGCCGGTTTTGACGGTTGCGCCCTATCTTGTCTGGCGCCGTCGCCATATTGACTTGCTTCGAATGAGCTGGCTGCCGATTTTTGTCGCTGTAATGGTGGCATTGCCGTGGGGTATATTAATCCATCTGAGGGAACCGGATTTTTGGCGGTTTTTTTTCTGGAACGAGCATATCCAACGGTTTTTGTCGGAGAATGCTCAGGGCAAAGAATCATTCTGGTTCTTCTTCATGGCCGCGCCGGGCTTGTTCATGCCCTGGACGTTCGTGATCCCAGCGGCAGTAGCAGGGATACGACAACTGCTCAGGGGTCGGCGATTTCAGAGCCGGCTGACTCGATTTTCCATCTGCTGGCTGGTGTTTACCTTTTTGTTCTTTTCGGTTTCGAGTGGTAAATTGCTCACCTATATACTTCCTTGCTTCCCACCCTTCGCAATCCTCATGGCCTTTGGACTGACGCAGGTGCTGAAAAAGGGAAACAGTAAGTTCTTTCAGTGGGGCGTCGCGGCAACGGGATCATTTTTCGGGATCATCCTTCTAGCACTGGTTTATGTCCAGATTTTCAATTTCGATGGATTCCACCTGTTCAACCGTATCTGGAAGGCGACGATGGTGGCGAACGGACTTGTCTTTATGGTTTTTTTCTGTTTCTGGTCCCTGCGCGGCCAACATGGAGAAGCAAAAATTTTACGACTCGGTCTCGCGCCGCTGCTGTTTTTATTTCTGGCACAGTTTGCCATGCCGGATTCCGTCATAGAGCGAAACGCTCCCGGCCGTTTGTTGGAAAAACATCAAAACCGCATAACCCCTGATACCGTCATTATTGCCGATGAGGAGGCTTTCGGAGTTGCCGGCTGGAACTTAAAGCGCGATGACATATATTTGCTGAACTCGGCGGGTGAATTGACATACGGGTTGCGTTACGGGGATGCGGCCGGTAGACTACTGGATATGAATTCCGCGAGCCGTATGATTGATCGGAACCGGGGCAATACCGTGCTGATTGCCCGGACGGAAAGGATTCTTGAACTGTCCAATGCGTTGCCCGTTCCGGTTTATCGGGATGACAGCGGTCCTGATGGGTTTGTGTTGTGGCGGTATTGACGAACAAAATCCAATTTTGCCGGGAAAAAGGACTCCATGATCTATTTTACAAATATTATAAGGTGCTCCAATGAATAGAAATCAAGCCATAAAATTATCGGTTCCAGTAGACAAGGATTATCTTCCATTTCTCTTGAGCCACATAAATAGGGCGGCCACTTTCTTTGGCGTAAAGCAAAAGTCTGTCGGAGAGATCGAACTTGCCTGTGAAGAGGCCTTGGTCAACATTATTGAGCACGGTGAGCATTTTGATGAAAAAGAGAGCCTGAAAATTGAGTGTATGCCTTCTGAAAAGGGGATGGAAATAATAATTCATGAAAGAGGCATTCCCTTCAACCCGCAAAAAGAAAGCAAATACACGCCGCCTAAGACACTTGAAGAAATGACGACTCAGGGGCTTGGATTGTTCCTGATGCAACAATTTATGGACAGTGTCGTTTATAATAACCTTGGGCCGGAAGGACTGGAAATCCGCCTTATCAAAAACTGGGAGTCTGACGAACAGAAATTACCCCACGCAGTATCTGAATTTCGAAACGTTCGCTGATCTGTCGCACGAGTTCCCTTATTCTAAGGGCAACGTCGCCCCTGCAAAATGTAGTAACGATATTTGGTTACCCAAGCAAAATGATATTCAATCTTGTAGCGAGTGTAGCTTCCTTGACGGTATTCCATGCAAAGTATTATAAGCCAGCCGCTAGCAAAATGCTTCCCGCCTGAAAGGCAGGGGGTTTTAACCTTAAGCAGAAACAACTAAAGCACACACCCATAAACCATCGCCGTTGACCCTCTCCGAAAAACTATCAAAAAGCATCGAAAACAACGCATCACGGTTCTGCTCAGGCGATAGCATATTGAGTTGACGGTTATTCATAGCGCTTCCTGGATGCAACTGCTATATATGCAATTATTACAATATTTTGCAATATCATCATCCAGACAAGGCAGCCGAGAGTTGAGATATCTTATGGCACTATCAGGTTTCTGGCTGGCTCAAAATCTGCAATATCTCCAACATACATCAGGTGGGTAATGGGTCGGGGCAGGTTGACATATGAGTTCATTATTCCAACTGAGCATAGTTGGATTTACCGTTGCACACATTATCCAGCACCACAACATCTGATGGTCGGCTCCTTTTCAGATTGTTAATCCAAAAGTGAACAATGCCTATATTATAGGTGAATTTCAAAATTCTTGAAAACGGTCAGGACTACATCTTCCAGCCCTAACTTTTCGACAGTCGTTTTGTCCCACCTCAAATCGTTGATCCCACACCCACGACATCGTCGGGTAGTCGGATTACCGACTCTACTCTATGAAAAGAACAGTATGAGTCATGAATTTCACGCTTCCGGGGAACTCGGAAACATCGAAAGTCAAACAACTTGGTTCAGTTCCCCTCTGTGCCAACAACAACATATCTTATTAGCGGTCTCAATTTCCTGAATGAGTCGAAAACTGACAATACAGTTCCCGCTTGCAAACAAGATCTAGGGCATGGATCTTTCAGGAACCTTTCGGGACCATTACAAATTTCTATAACCCGAGGTTTTCATTCACCAGGACCACCCTAATCCGGCCCTTTGGAAAGGACTTTTGTGTAATGGTCCAACTGTTGCAAATGCGCTCTGGGCTTTTGCATTCCTCACACCCTCCGTTTTGGCGGATAGCGTTAATAAAATACCGAACCGAAAGGTCTATGGGGAGAAGGGGAATCAATAACTTTGTATTGTGTCCCCGGAATTCGGAATTAAACTGTCTATTAATACCTGCCATAGTCCTTCGTGGTGGTTATCCAGGCATCCACGTTTTCGGGCTTTGCATGATCAATCAGTGCGCCGCCGCTCATGATGTACCCCCCATCCGTGCCGCATTTGTCAATGAGCATCTTGGTGTGATCCTTCACCTGGTCAACCGTGCCCGTTGCCAGCAGGGAGTTGGGCATGTTTCCCATGAGGCAGACCGTGTCGCCTAAGATTTTTTTGGCCTGTATCAGATCCGTGCCCTCAAAATGATATATGCATTTCCCTTTGGGAACATCTCGGATGACCTCCAGACGGGTATTGTACAACCCTTCGATCAGCAGATAGGGGGTGCAACCGCCTTCCACCAGGTCCAGGATGAGCTGCTGCAGGCTCGGCCAATAGAATTCCTCGAATTGTTTCAGGCTCATGAAACTGTCTGTACCCTTGTGGAGGGGGATGAAAACACGGGGATTCCCCTTTGCTTTTGCGCCGTTAACGCCGATCCGACTCATGAAAGGGGCCAGTTGATTCACCGCCCGCTTTAAATTTTCGGGTTGCAGGAGCAGGTCCATGGCCGCCCCGGCCGTACCGCGGAGATTGTCGGCCACCAGATCGTAAGGCGCAAGGACTGTTTGCTCTTTGATGGAAGGGAAGCCGGAGTCTTTTAATTCCTGGGCAAATGCACCAAAAGTTTTGGCCCATGCCACCTGCTTTCGGGAGGTCTCAAGCAGCGTCTCCAACGCCGTCACAATATCGGGGTCGGCCAAAGCCGGCAGCACCGACGGCCAGACATAACCCAATGCCGCCGTCTCAAGGGGGGGCAATTTTGCGAGCCCCCCGAGATTCCCTGCGAGACGGGGAAGAATCTTGCGCAGGAAAAAATCCCCGGGGTTTGAAAACAAGTCTTCGTATTCATCCTCTTTCATGTACTCCGCCTCCACGAACTGGAACGACTGATCGTCGGGAACCCCGTGGCCGGGCCATTTCATGGCTTTGAAATCCAAATCCGACAGCACTTCGTCCATGGAATAAATCGTGAAGTTGACACTGTAGGTGGCATCGGGGGCAAAATCATAAATGGTCTTTCGCCAGGCTTCCACCGCTTTTTCCGGAACCGTATAGGCTTCCCGCGGGGAAATGCCGCTGTAGTAGCAATTGAAAAACGCAAATAAGGGAACAATCGGCACACGGTCCGGCTCTTTCAATGCCATGGCATCCAGCAGACGTTTTTCCCGTTCCTGATATTTCTGTACATTCGATATTTCCATAATTTCAATCCTTTGATCATCTTAAACTTGAAACATCTAAGGGCCTAAATCCATTTCCGGCAGAACTTGACCGCTTCCATGGCATCTCGCCCAAAGCCGTCCGCGCCGGTATGGGCCATCACCTGTTTATCGATCTGACCGCCACCGATCATGAATCGGATATGGCCCGGGCTTTCGTCTCGGATGGCCTGAATCGTCTCTTTCATGGCATCGTAAACCAGCGTCAAAAACCCGCTGAGCCCCACCACCCGTGGCTTAAATGTCCGGACCGCTTCCACAAACCGTTCCACCGGGACATCCACGCCCAGATCCAGCACCTCATAGCCATTCACATCCAGCATGGTCGTCACAATATCTTTACCGATATCATGAATATCCCCAGCAACCGTTCCAATGAGCACACGGCCCTTTTTTTCGCTCTTCACGTCCGCCGTCAAGAGGGGCTTCACCCGTTCGGCAATACTTTTCAGCATTCTGCCCGCCAGGATCAATTCGGGAATGAAATAGGTCTCTTCTTCAAACAGGCGGCCCACTTCACCCATGGCCCGTTTTGACGCATCAAGAATTTCCATGGGGTCTGTATTATGCTCAATCAAGCTTTCGGTAAGTTCGAGCACCCGGTCTCTTTTCATGTCCACCAGAGATGACACCAGGTCCTCAAGGGCCCCCGCTTCTTCCGACGAGTCGGTGGGATCCACCGCACCCGAAGTCGCAGCCTTCGGCCCTGAGACCAGGCCCGTCCTCGACAATGCGCTTTTCAGACGCTCAAAAGCATCGGATATGGCGTCTGCATCTGCGTCCGGCATTCCCTTCGGTTCCCCCCCGATAACCCCTGACCGATGGGCCTGGATGTATCGCAGGCAATCCGGGTCCGCGCCCAGCACCAGATCCGTACCGTAAATGATGTTTCGAAGCCCCCGATCCGCAGGATCCATAATAGCGCTGTCCAGGCCCGCTTCAATGGCCAGGGCGGCAAACGCCTGGTTAATGAGCGTGCGCGAGGGTTGGCCGAAGGAGATATTGCTGAGGCCGCAAATGATGTGAACCTCCGGAAACTGCACCCTGATCTCGCGAATGGTTTCAAGGGCGATGCGACCGCTGTCGCCCCTGGTGGCAATGGTGGTGATAAGGGGATCCACAAAGAGCTGATTATCCCTTAATCCGCCTTCCCGCGCCATGGACACCAGCCGGCCCACGATATCCAGTCGTTCCCGGCTGGTTTCCGGAACGCCGTTGTCATCGAGAGCCAGGAGCGCCAGGTCCGTGCCGTGCTCGCATGCAATGGGCAAGACCTCTTCAATGCGGTTGCGCTCGCCGCTGACCGAATTAATCATGGGGAGACGCGCCGCCGATTGAATGCCGCTCAAAAGGGCCTGTGGATTCGGACTGTCGAGACAAAGCCGGGTTTTCGTAACGGTCTGAATGGTTTCCACCAGCCAGGTCATGTCCCGGGGTTCTTCCTGAGGGTGCGTGCCCGCATTCACATCCAGGTAATCGGCGCCTCCTTCAACCTGGGTCATTGCCAGGGCTTGAATCATTTCGGTGTTACGATCCCGGATCGCTTTTCCCACCGTTTCACGGGTCCCGTTTATTTTTTCGCCGATGATAATCATTCTATTCTCTCCTCTTCAATCAGGGCCTCATCTAAACCGGAATCATTGTCCATATTGCTCCCCTTTTTTTGCCTAACCGCCACCCAGATAATCCTCAACGATGGCTGGATCCTTCAACAGCACGTCCGATTCCCCCTCTCGAACCACCCGGCCGTTTTCCAGGACATACGCATGCCGGCTGATGCGAAGCGCAGCCCTGGCGTTTTGCTCCACCAGGGCAATGGAGACCCCTTCCCGGTTGAGCCGCACAATGGTCTGCATGATTTCACCGATGACTAGCGGCGCCAACCCCATGGAGGGTTCATCCAGCATGAGCAGTTTCGGTTGACTCATGAGCGCCCTGCCGATGGAAACCATCTGCTGTTCGCCCCCTGAAAGGGTACCCGAGACCTGTGCGGAACGTTCTTTCAAGCGTGGAAAGATTGCACATACCTCCTCCAGCCGGGATTCGATTTTTTCACGGCCCTTTTTCCGGTAATGAAGGTACGCGCCCAGGGTCAGATTATCCACGACACTGAGACTGGTAAACAACTGCCGACCCTCGGGAACCATGGAGATTCCCTTTTTGACAATGGCGGCGGCGGAAAGCCCTTCGATGGACTCTCCCTCGAATCGGATATTCCCTTTGGCCGACGCCACAACCCCCGCCACCGCCTTGAGCAGGGTGGATTTCCCGGCGCCGTTGGCGCCGATGACGGATATGATTCGGCCCTGCGCCACGTGAAAAGAGACGCGCTTCAGGGCGCGAACGGCCCCGTAAAAGACTTCGATATTTTCCGCTTCAAGAACCGGACTCTTCATCGCCCAGATACGCCTTGATTACGCCGGGGTCTGTCCGAATGGACGCCGGTGGACCCTCGGCAATTTTGGCCCCGTAATTCAGGACCAGGATTTCATGGGAAATGGCCATGACCATCTTCATATCATGCTCCACCAGGATCACGGTCACACCTGTTTCACTCAGGCCCATGATCATTTCCGCTGCTTTTTGTGTTTCCACTTCATTTAAACCGGCCGCCGGTTCATCTAAGAGCAGGAGCTGCGGTTCAGAGGCCAGGGCCCGCGCCACCTCCAGAAGCTTCTGTTCCCCCAGGGGCAGATTGGCCGCTTTCAGGCTGGCATAGTCGGCAATACCCACGGTCTCCAGAACGGAGAGGGAGCGGGCTTTCAGATCCGCCTCTTCCCGAAAAACGCCTGGCAGGCGAAAGGCGGCGCTGATCAACCCTTTGCGGCTCTTCAGATGGCGCCCGAGCATGACATTTTCGAGGACGGTCATCCTGCCGAACAGTTCCACGGTCTGGAATGTTCTGGCAATGCCCCTGGCCGCCACCTGGTGCGGTTTCAGGCCGCTTAAGGATTTACCCTTAAACCGGATATCCCCATCGGATGGATGAATAACACCCGAAATCATGTTGATAAGGGTGGTCTTTCCGGCGCCGTTGGGACCGATAATGGATGTAACCGCCCCTTGTGTCACATCAAAAGAGAGATCGAATATGGCTTGAACGCCCGCAAACCGTTTGCTCAGATGTCTGATTTTGAGCAGGGACGTCATTTAATATCCTCGGTTTTTCATGTTTCGGATTCGGTTGATCATCCGCGACCCCAGGCCCACCAGCCCGTCGGGGGAAAACATGACAATGGTCAGCAGGATGATGCCGTATGCCAGCACATCAAAGTCTTCCATAAACGCCAGCCATTCCGGGAGAAACGTCAGCAGTGCGGCGCCCAAGTAGGCGCCCCAGATGCTGCCGACACCGCCGATCACCACCATCATCAAAACCTTGATGGAAAAGAAGATGTCGAAGGGGGGCGGATTAATGAATGTGACGAAATGGGCGTAAAGGCTGCCGGCCAAGGCACCGTAAACACCGCTTACCACAAATATCTGCACCTTGGCCCGGGTGATATCGATCCCCACGGCTGCGGCTGCTTTTTCACTGTCGTGAATGGCCCGAAGCGCGCGGCCCGGACGGGAATGGACGATATTCAAAGATATCCAGAGGACCCCCACCGCCGCGGTCCAGGCCAGGTAATAGAAACCAAGCGTAGATGAAATCTCCATCCCGAAAATACGGATGGACGGAATTTCGCCAAAACCCGAAGGCCCCCCGGTAAGTCCGATGAATTCGTTAAAAACGATGTACACGATCATACCGAAACCCAAGGTCGCCATGGCCAGATAATGCCCTTTGAGCCTGAGCGCGGGCAGCCCGACCCCATAGGCCATTCCCGCCGCCAGGACCATCCCCGCCATGATCCCGAGCCACGGGGAGAGGCCCAGGCGGGTGGTCAAAATCCCCGATGCATAGGCCCCCAGTCCGTAAAAGGCCGCCTGGCCCAGGGAAATCTGACCGGCATATCCCAGAAGCAGGGAGAGGCCCGCGGCGATAATGCTGTGAATGGCCACAAACACCATGACGTCTGTGTAGTAGCTGGTGGCCCTTGACAGACCGAATACCCAGGGGAGCGCCGCCACAAACAGCGCAAAGCATAAAATGTGAGTGACGGTTTGATTTTTTTCAGACAATAACATGGTCATTCATCGCCCTGTAAAGAGGACCCCATCAGACCCTGCGGTCTGGCGAACAGGACGATCAAGAGTACAATCAATGCAATGGCATCCTTGTAGGAAGATGAAATAAACCCCGTGGCAAAGGATTCCAGCAACCCCAGCAGAAATCCGGCCGCAACGGCGCCGTAAAAGTTTCCCAGTCCGCCCAGGATGGCCGCTCCGAAACCTTTTAACGCCAACATGGCACCCCGATCATACTCCATGAGGGTGATGGGCGTGATGATGGCCCCGCCCACCGCCCCCAGGGCAGCGCTCAGCGCAAATGCAAAGAGAATCATCCTGCCGGGGCTGATCCCCACCAGGCTCGCGGCGCCGGGGTTGTCCGCGCAGGCGCGCATGGCTTTTCCCGTCAGAGTGCGTTGAAAAAACAGGGTCAGCGCCACCACCAGGGCAACGGATATGCCCAGGATCCAGAAGGTCTGAACCTGGATGTAGGCACCCCAGAGCATAACGGGCGGAGCATCCACAAAAGGCTGAACCGCATAAGGGTCCTTTCCCCAGATGAACATTGCCAGACCCTTCAGGATGATGGATATGGCAATGGTGGCCATGATCATGGTCAGGATCGTGGGCTGGTGCAACGGACGAATACCGGCCCGGTAAATGCCCATGCCAACCAGGGCCACCACCCCCACGGATATAAAAAAGCTTAAAAAGAGCGGTATCCCCAGGGATTCCGCCAGCACGGCCAGGATCAATCCGCCCCAGACCACGAATTCCCCCTGGGCGAAGTTGATCACTTCGGTCACGTTGTAAATGATGTTGAACCCCAGCGCCACCAGAGCAAAGATGGCGCCCACGGTGAGGCCCGAAAAGATGTACTGAACAACCTGACTGCCGAGACTGATGGAATCCATTTACTGTTTTACTCCAGGATAGACCAGTCGTCGTCCTTGACCACGACCATCACGTACGCGTCTTTGCCCAAACCCACGTGATCCTTCGGGGAGCGGTTGAAGATGCTGTTGTTGCCCACAAACCCCTGAAGGGTTTCCAGGTAGTCCCGGATTTTGGCCCGATCGGGGCCTGCGGCCTTGAGGGCATCGGCCAACTGAAACATGGCATCCCAGGCGTGGCCGCCGAACACGCTCACTTCTTTTTTGAATTCCTTTTCATAGAGGGATTTGTATCGCTTGACCACCGGGCTGTGGGGATCTTTTTCAGGCAGGCTCTCCGCGAGGACGATACGCGATACCGGACAGATCACGCCTTCCGCTGCGCCCCCCGCCAGTTTGATATTGCGTTTGCTGCCGAACCCGTAGCTCTGGTACAGGGGTATGGGAATACCCAGTTGTTTCCAGTTTCGGGTCACCACAATCTGCGGAGGACCGATGGACCAGTTGATAATGGCTTCCGCGCCGGTCCCTCGAACCTTGGTGAGCTGTGCGGTCAAGTCCGACTCTTTGGGCCCGTAAGTCTCATCCGCCACAATCTCCATGCCGTATTCGGGCGCCAGTTTGTTGAGCTGATCCCGGCCGCTCATCCCGTAACCGGTGGAGACGCTCATGAGGGCGACCTTTTTGATTCCCTGCTTTTTCATCTGATCATACATGAGCGCGACGGCCAGGTCGTCACCGGGAACCACCTTAAATACCCATTTTCGCTTTTCCACCGGCGCGGCGATCTTAATGCTGGCGGCACAGGAGATCATGGGCACTTCGGCTTTGTTGACAATGGGTACGACCGCCATGGACGTACCGCTGGTGGAAGGGCCGATAATGGCCAGAACCTGGTCCCGATTGATCAGCTTCTTGGCCGCCACAACCGTTTTGGTTGCATTGGCCTCCGTATCATACACAATCAGTTCAATGGGATGGCCGTTGATGCCGCCCGAGGCGTTGATCATATCCTTCACCATCTCCGCCGTGTTACGTTCCGGTTCCCCCAGAAATGACGCGGGTCCCGTGACCGCAAAAAGCGCCCCGATTCGATAAGGTTCCTTATCCCCAGCCTGAGCCAAGCCCAACAGGGTTATGGCAAAAACCCCCACCATCGCCAGAACAAATCCTATCCGTCTCATCATGTTTCCTCCTTAAATATAAAGGTTGTCGAATTGAACATTGACTATCGGTTATTTTCCAAGCAATTTCAATGCCAAGCATGCCAAAACACAACATATTGTAATCAATGGAATAAATGATTGTCTTTTCAAACGGAAAACTTTCATGTTGTAATATATGGTAAATTTATCATATATTGCGATTTATGAAAAACGGAGTTGAACCCATGGCAAACCGTTTGGACGTTTCCTTATCCTCCCCCGGCCCGGAACAGAACCTGCTGATCCTGGCGGCTCTCCTGCCGCCGCCTGCCTCCTTAGATACGCTCACCGCCGTATCCGGCTTTTCACCGGTAAGGGTGCTGCGGTTCCTGGAAGACTCGACCCGGAAAAGCGTTTTGAACGCCTTCGAAACGGAAGGGCCGGGCCTCTATTATTTTCAGGATACCGAAGCGCCAAAACGGATTCTCCAAGAATCCCCTGAAAAAGCCGTGGCGTCCCTGGCGGTAAGTCTCGTTTCCCACATTGATCAAACGCTCGATGATCAACACAAAAGAAGTTTGCTCATTACCCATATCCACCAATTGACCGGCCTCTTTCCCGACAGATTGACGGATTTTCTGCAGGCGGCCCATCATTGCCTGGAAACCGAAGCCCTGGAGGCGGCGGCGAGCTACTTCCAGCTTATCCTGGACGTACTTAACACCCGGTCGAAATCAAAAGAAGAAAAAGCCCTTTACATCGACGCCGTCCTGGGGATCATTGCTTCCAGCGGGCATCTCAAGCCACTGGATCAGCAAAGGGAAATTCTGAATCGGGCGCGGAAGTTCAGTATGGCGCAAAACGATCAAGACCGGCTCTGCCAGGTGGATCTGCGACTGGCCCAGGTGGTCAAGATTGAAGGGGATTATGCCCATGCCGGTCGCCTTTATGAGGAGGCATGGGACCTGGCGAAGCAACTCGGGCGAGATGACCTGCGCAAACAAGCGGCGTTTTTTACAACGGATTTTCTCTTCTGGCAGGGGTTGGTGAAGGATGCGGTTTCGCGATATGAACAGGCCATCGGAGACCTGGAAGAGTTGCCCTCGGACCAGGCCACCCTGCGCGCCTGCGCCACTCTGGGGTGGTGTTACGGCATCTGCGGACAAACCGCCCGAGGAATCGAGCTCCTGGAGGTCGTACGGAATCGAGCCGCGAGACTCCATTTGACCGGGATCAGGATTTACACGGACCTCATGAGTGTTTTGGCCTACCTTGAGGCCCGCCGCATTGACGAGGCGGAAAAGCACCTGGACGATATTTTTTCCCACCCGGAACCCGAACTGGGCAACTACACCCTATGGGCGGGATATGCTTCCAAAGCTTATATTCTTTACGCCCGGGGCGATCTGCAGGGATGTTTTGAGTGCCAGAAAAAGGCCCATGAAAAGGCCAAAAAAATCGGGTGGCATCA
>Ga0233437_1006102_pt1 | contig 12578 bp, 9 predicted proteins | sample SI_122_August201_FD_182714 | JGI IMG/M metagenome (GOLD analysis project Ga0233437, IMG submission 182714) | Seawater microbial communities from Saanich Inlet, British Columbia, Canada - SI_122_August2016_200_MG | ecosystem: Environmental > Aquatic > Marine > Inlet | place: Canada: British... | reverse complement strand
ATATTAAATTGACATTATTAAGAACTTCATCTGCACTTATCTCATCCATATATTCAGAACCGCATAAAGGCATATTATTGAAATTAAACTTATAGAAGTAAGGAACTTTATCATGAACTGAAATTATTTTAAACCATGGTTTCTCAGAGATTAATAATTTTGGATTAGTAACTGCGAATAAAGCTATTGTTTTTGTTTTTGTTGCAAAAGCTACATGCATTGGACCAGAGTCTGTTGTTATAAACAAAGAGAATTTCTTTATTAAATAAGGAAGCTCACATAGATTACATTTTCCAGCTAGATTTATTAGTCTTGGTATGTTTTCTGAAGTTGAATTTACTTTATTCAAAATTGAAGTTACGTTTTCTCTATCATTTGGTCCCCCAATAAACACAAGTTTTTTTGTTTTATGCTTTTTTAGGAGTTTTTTTGTTAATGTGACCCAGTTTTCTTGACTCCAGTTTTTACTTGACCATGTTGCATTACAATTTATACCAATTATTTTATCACTTTTTTTTATTTTGTTTTTTGTAAGTAATTTATCTATTGCTACTGTTGCTTTTTTGTTTTTTGTGCTTAGATTTAGGTTATCAATTTGTTTAATATTAAAGCCAAGCATTTGAGCAATAAAAGAATAAGCTAATCTTTGGTTTCTTGTTTTAGGAAATTTTGATTTCTTTAGTTTTAGATTATTTGAAGAGAGCTTTAATGAATAAAGAAACCCTAACTTATATGTTGCATTAGATAGTAGAGTCAGATATGCACTGTGTTGGGCCCTAAAAAGATTAATTGCTAAATTGTATTTCTCATTTCTAATAAAAAATAGTGTTTTAAGAAGATTAAGAATGCCTCCGCCCCAAACAAGGAGTTTATCTATTCTTTTATCTTCAAAAAATATTGTGCCATTACGTTTGTATGTTAAATAATGAATTTTGGCTTTTGGATACTCTTTTTTTAGAGAGTCAAGAAATGGTGTTGTCATAATTAAGTCTCCTATTCCTTGGAGATTTATTAAAAGTATTTTTTTTATTTTGTTTTTCTCCATTGTTTTTTTCGGTCTTAAGTATGAAAATATTAGAATGCCGAAACAATCACGATCCATTAAGAATTTCATAAGTCTACGTAAGTAGTAATAGAAGAATAGAATTATGTTTCTAAAAATATTTTTGATTTTAATCATTTTGATTTAATCATTATTTATTGATTCTTTTAATTCATCGAGTGAACATGTTGCAGTACCTAATTTTCCAACAACAACTCCTGCTGCATGATTTGCTAATGTAGCTGCTTCTTCAAGAGAGGCACCTGCAGCTAATGCTAAAGAGAGTGCAGATACAACAGTATCTCCTGCTCCACTTACATCATAAACATCTATTGCCTTAGTGGGCATGCTTATTGAATTTCCATTTTCAAATAATAGCATTCCTTTTGGTCCTCTAGTTATTATGATATTGGAATTAAATGAAGTGGCCAGGGTTTTGCTTAATTCTTTGAATTCCTCGTCTGTATTTGCATCTTCTTTAGCTAATTTTTCTGCTTCTGAAGCATTAGGAGTAATTAAATAAACATCTTTATAGAGTTCTTTATTTATTGGTCTAGGATCTACTATTACTCTCTTATTATATTTTTTTGCTAGCTTTTTAACTTCATCCATAAGATTAGAAGTTATTAATCCTTTTGCATAATCTGAAATGATAATTATATCTACTTCCGGTATTAATCGTTGTAAATAACTTATTAATTTATTCTCAATAGCATCTGTTGTTTTATGACTTTTTTCATAATCTACCCTAAGTAGTTGTTGATTTCTTGAAAGAACTCTTGTTTTTTGAATAGTTGGTCTAGTGTCGTCCATAACAATTCCTTCTGTTTTGATTTTTCTTACTCTTAATTCATTTAGGAGTGTTCCTCTTTCTTGATCTTCTCCAACAACCCCAACTAAGAATGCTTGTGCACCTAAATTAGTAATATTACTAGCAGCATTTGCAGCTCCGCCTGGAACATATGATTCTTTTTCTACTTTAACAATTGGAACTGGGGCTTCTGGACTAACTCTAGTAACTTTTCCAAAAACATATTTATCTAACATTATATCTCCTATAACTAGAACTTTCTTTTCTTTGAAATTATTTATTAATAATAAGAGTTTGTCTTTCATTTTTATCACCGACTTACCATATTCAATTTTTTTGCTTTAAATATAAACCCTGAGGAAAGTTTTGGAAATAATGAAGATAAATGATAACAACACTTACCAATATGTTTTGTTTTTTCTGATATAAAAGGAAGATAAAAGTTAGATCCTGTGTACTTGACAACCTTAAATTTATTATCTTTGAATAAAGACTTTAAATCATAATAACTGAATGCTCTTATATGCCCTGATGAGTGTTTGTTTACCCTACATTCAATTACAGGAGGTCTTCGTCCCATTAAACATCTTAATCTACCTCCAAGATATGCAATATTGGGGGTTGTAAGGATTAGTGTCCCTTTTTTTTTCAAAACACGATGACATTCCTGTAAAAAAAAGTCTGTGTCTAATAAATGCTCAATAATTTCTGACGCCAATAAAACATCAAAAGACTCATTTTTATATGGCCATTTTTTTGTTAAATCATGTTTTTTTACAGATAAACCATTATCTCTTGCTTTATTCAATTGCACTCCTGAGATATCTATACCATGATATTTATAATTTAAGTGTTTAGTTATACAATGGAAACGTCCATCCCCGCATCCAACATCTAAGAATTTTAATGGTTGTCCTTTTGGAAGGTAAGATACTATCTTTCTAATTTTATGTTTCGAAACCTTTGCAAAATTTCTTTGATCATATATCCAATCTTGTGAAGAAACTCCCTCCATATCATACTCCCCCTAAAAAGTTTTCTTTAATATAATTGGCAGAATCTAATAAATCATCTGCAATATAAGTGGGCTTAGCTTTATATCTATTATCTTTCCCTTTGTGACCTGTTTTAACTAAGATTGTTTTGCAGCCAGAGTCATTTCCTGCTTTGATATCAGCTGTTTTGTCTCCTATAACAAAGCATTTTTTTAAATCTAAATTTAATTCTTCTTGCCCCCTTGTTATCATGCCTGTTTTTGGTTTTCTGCAAGTGCATTCTTCAGAAGACATGTGTGGACAAAAGTAAACTTTGTCTATATTAATGTTATTTTTACCAAGTTGTTTAAACATTTCTCTATTTACTTTGTAAAAGTCTTCTTTTGTATAATAACCAAGACCAATACCCCCTTGGTTTGTAATAACTATAAGTTTGTAACCCATATCTTGCATTATTTTAATTCCTTTTGCTACATTTTTTTCTAGTTCAAATTGTTGTGGCTCGTGAAGGTATTCTTTATCTACATTTATTACACCATCCCTATCGAGGAAAATTGCTTTTTGTTTTTCATCTGGCTTGTTAAAAGGAATTTCTTCAGCACCATCAAGAGTTTTTATCTTTTTTATAATATTTGTTGTTGAGAATCCTTTTTCAAATGGAATAATTAATGCTTTTCCACCATATTTCTCGACGACATCTTTTGATGTTAAGCTTTCTGGAGAATAATCACCTGCTTTAATGTAGAAATCTGGTTTTAGTGCTTCTAAATTCTCTCTGTTTTTAGTTTCATTGAATAAAAACACATAATCAACAGACTCTAAGGCTGCGATTGTTGTAAGTCTTGCTTTTTCTGGATTAATTGGACGTGATTCGTCTTTGTATTCTTTAACAGAAGAGTCTGAATTTAAACCAACAATTAAGATATCTGCTTTTGCTTTTGCTTTTTCTAAATAAGATGCATGACCTGCATGCAAAATGTCAAATGCGCCAGATGTAAAACCTACTTTTTTTCCTTCTGTCTTCCATACTTGGCATAATTTGGAGAGTTCTTCTCTTGTTTTTATTTTATTTTTAATTGACATATATTCACCAATCTTTGCTATTTATTTGCCACCTACGTCTCTTTCAAATGCTTCTGGATTTTCCATAAGGTATTTTACAGTTTTTCTTACTCCTTCTTCAATTGGCGTTTTAGGTTTCCAACCAAGTTTTTGTAATTTTGATATATCAAGGTGTACTAAAGGGGCATCTCCTTTCCATCCACGAGATCCGCCTGTAAAATTATATTTTACATTTTCTAATTTTAATTCATCGCACACAGTGTTTGCTAAGTCTACTACATTCATGAACTCAGTGTGGCCAAGGTTGAATAGATTCTTTTTTTCTTTGAAGTTTTCAATTGCAAAAAAGACTGCTTCTACTCCATCTTTAACATAAAGATATGACTTTTTTTGTTTTCCATCACCTAAAATTTCAAGTTCTTCTGGATTGGATTTTAGTTTTTTCATAAAATCATAGATTACCCCGTGTGTGTATCTTTCTCCAATCCATGAAACAAAGCGGAAAATCCATGATTGCATATCATAATATTCACAATACGCTTGAATCATTGCTTCACCTGCTAATTTGCTTGCTCCGTATAATGAAGTTTGAATTAATTCTGTATTTTCAGGAGTAGGAAATTTATCTGGTTCTCCATAAACAGTAGCTGAACTTGAGAAAGCTATTTTTTTGATATTATTTAAGCGCATTGCTTCTAGGACATTCCAAGTTGCTATAGTATTTTGGTCAAAGTCAATTCTTGTATTTATTATTCCGCCGCGTACATCTGCATTTGCTTGAATATGAAAAACAAAATCATGGCCAACTATGGATTTTTTTAGGCTTTCTAGATCTAGAACATCTGCTTTTATTAATTTGAATTTTGGATTATCAAGATGTTGTTTTATGAATGTTTCTTTGCCTGTACTAAGATTATCATATACAGTTACTTTATGGCCAGAATCCATAAGATGATCTACTATGTGGCTACCTATAAAGCCTGCACCACCTGTTACAAAGTATTTTACCATGATATTAAGAAGTATAGGGTCTTTTTAAACTTTACCTATGAAATTAGTCAAATTACTAGATTATTCTAGCTCTTTTAGGTAGTCTTCAACTTGTTCTAGGCGTTCTGGTGTGCCCATATCTTTGAGATAATCATCTGTGTTATAACCAAATAAAGAATCATTTTCTTGTTCTAGAACTCTATTAAATGTGACTTTTTCCAATATAGCATTAGTTCCTTCATCGATGTAATCAAGTATTTTTGGTTCTAAGATAAATGCTCCTGCATTGCAAAGATTAGTGAAATCTTCTCCTTTTTCTGGGCGGAAGATTCTTGTTACTTTACAATTTTCATCTATCTCTACTATGTCAGAATCTTGTGGATGAGAACTTGGATGAATTACAAGTGTACCGATGCTTCCATTTGCTTTCTTTGATTCATGAAATTCAACAAATTTATCAATTTGTAGATGGTTCATTACATCGCCTTGGAAAACTAAGAATGGTTCATCTTGGTTAATGTGTTGTTTTGCAAAGGCTAATGCTCCAGAAGTTCCTAATGGTTCTGATTCATTACTGTGGATTATGTTTACTCCCAGTTTTTCTCCATTGCCAAAATATTGTTCGATTTTTTCATGTAAATAACCATTACAAAAAATAAAATCTGTTATGCCATATTTTTTTGCATTTTCTACAATATGGAGAAGTATTGGTTTTCCTTTGACTGGGATTAATGGTTTAGGAATATCAAATGTTAATGGTTTAAGTCTGAGACCTTTTCCTCCAGTCATGATAAAGCATTTCATTTTCAGAATAAATAATTACGGAAACATTGTCATTTCGACAATATCGCATATAATATGAAGTATTGTAATATGGGATTCTTGTATTCTTCCTGTGTCCTTTGATGGAACATTAAGTAAGATATCGCATTTATCTGCCATTTCTCCACCAGATTCCCCTGTGAGCCCAATTATTTTCATACCTTTTTTCTTTGCTTCGTCAATTGCTTGAAGTACATTTTTTGAATTTCCAGATGTACTTAATGCAAAAAGTAAATCTCCTTCATTACCTAATGCTTCAATTTGTTTTGAGAATATTGCATTAAAATTAATATCATTTCCAATGGCTGTTAAATTAGATGTATCTGTTGTTAAAGATATTGCAGGTAAGGCTTTTCTCTGTTTTTTGTATTTATTTATGAATTCATCAGCTATATGTTGACATTGAGCAGCACTTCCGCCATTACCACAAAGCATGACTTTATTACAAGAACCAAATGTTTTTACAACTAAATCTGCTGTTTCTCTAATTTTGTCAGATAATTGATCAGCTACTTTTTGTTTTACTTCGCAGCTTTCATTGATTTGTCTAATTACTTCATCTTTCATTATATATAAGAAATTAATGTGGTTTAAATGTTTTATGTTAGTAAAGAACACAATTACAAGTACTTCAATCCATTTTTGTCTTCTTTGTAAAGCTTAAGTTCTTCATGTGCCCATCTGAAAAGTTGCGGGTCTTCAAAGAGTTTTTTTATTTGTGTCGTAATTTTGTCTGCTACATTGTGGCCATATAGTTTATCTTTGTTTTTCATTTGGTCTTGCATTGTTTCTTGGCAATATTGCATTACTTTAGTCATGAAGTCTGAAGATATCGGTGGTACTAATAAGTTTGAGTTTGCAAACATAACTGTTTCTGGTCTATCTGTATTAAATCTAGTTGTAAAGCATGGTTTTTGTAATTCATTCATTTCTTCTTGCATACTTCCAGAATCTGTTAAGATTGCCCAGCAATTCTTACTTTCTAGGAATTCAATTACATGAGCATATTCTTTCCATAATGGGGTGAAGAGGAAATTTTTGTTATTTTCTAGGTCTTGTAGTTTTTTTCTTAAGTTGAAATATTCTAATGCTTTTTTTGTTGCATTTAATTCAATAAAACAAACATTTTTTCCTTGCTTTACTAAATTTTGGACAGTCCCTATGATTGCTTTGAAGCGTTTTTCTGTTAAGTTCCCCCTCCTATGAATATCTACCCTTAGCCATTCATCATTTTCTAATTTTGGATATAGGTTGAAAATTGATTCTTCTGGTTGGAGCTTCTTTTTTAATTCAATAACATCAACAACAGTGTTTCCAACCTGAAATATTGTATCTGTTGGATAACCTTCTCTCATTAAATGTGCAGCATTAAGTTTTACAGGAGCAAAATGAAATTGACTAGCAGCTCCAGCTACAAAAGTATCCCATTGTTCTGGAAATGGTTCATTTCTTAGAACAGACCATTCTAAAGAAAATTCTTTTTGAACAAGATCTTCTGGGCTAATTGATTCTTTTAGTTCATGAAAATAATTTGGGGCCATCCCCCTAAGGCCAGCTTCACCATGTATTGCTTTTTTATTTGTTGCAAACATCCAAGCAGCTGGTACCATAGCAGCAGCAAGTGTATCTCCATTTGCATAAGGGACAAATTCTTTATCTGGATATTTTTTTGATAAATAAGTAGCTAAATTTTTTATTTTTAATGATAATTCTGCTGTTTTCTGAGAAAGATCTCCCCTTATTTGCAAGTCAATGGCAATATCAAATTGCATTTCTTTAATTCCATGACCTACTAAGTCATCATAATGTTGACCAGTGTGTAGGATAAGGTAAGGAAGATTATTTTTTTTAGCTTCTTGTATAATGCTCCATAATTTATAGAAACATGGTTTTGTTGCAAGAGTTACCATTAATACTACATTTCCTTTAGAAGCTGCTTTTTTTATTGCTTCTTCATTGTATATTATTGGTGACCAATCAATTTTGATTTTTTCTTCCATTTTCAATAGTTTGATGTTTAATTAGTATCGTCATGAACGTAAATTATTTTACTTCCTTTTTCTTCGAATTGTATTTCTAATTCTTTTAAATCTGATAAAGTGTTTTTTATTGCATCGTGTTTATCTTCGTGTGCGTAAAATAAAAGAAAACCTCCTCCACCGGCACCCATTAGTTTTCCACCTATTGCACCTGCTTGCTTTGCTTTTTCATAATAATTATTTATATTATCATTGCTTATTGCATTATTCATGTTTCTTTTTAATTCCCAACCTTGGTTTAGAATTTCTCCAAATGCATCTAGGTTTCCATTTTCTAATTCTTCTTTGAGTTTGATAGCAAGTTGTTTCATTTTTTGTAATGTTTCTTTGTTTTTTTCTTTGTTGGAATGTACTTGTTTTTGAATATCATGAGAATTTCTTGTTATTCCTGTATAAAATACTAAAAGTCTTTTTTCTAAAAGTTCTTTTTTATCATTTGATATATTTATTGGATTAATTTTTATTGAATTATCTGTGTTGAATTGAATAAATTGAATATTCCCAAAAGCTGTAATGTATTGATCTTGATAGCCACCTTGTTCTTTTAGTATTTCTCTTTCAATTTTGCAAGCTGCTTCTGCTAGTTCTTTTGGTGTTTTGCTTTCTCCTTTATGTGCCCAGAGTGCATTTAATAATCCAACTAAGAAGGATGATGAGCTTCCTAATCCTGAGCCTTTGCTTGGAATATCTGCAAAAGAAGCTATTTCAACACCTTTTGTAACTCCTGTTAATTTCATAGCTTCTCTAAATAAAGGATGTTCTATATCTTCTACATTGTCAACATGCTCTGTTTTAGAGTATTTTACTTGTATAGAATCATCAAAATACTTATGGATTGCTATATACACACATTTGTTTATGGCTGCATTTACTACACAGCCTTGTTCATCTTGGAAAAACTCCTTAAGATCTGTTCCACCACCTAAAAAAGTGATTCTAAGTGGAGTTCTTGATATTATCATGAATAGATTATAATTTAGGTGGTTTTAAATGTTTTACCAATATATTGACTTATTATTTCATAATCTTTATATATTACTTTTCAACCAGAAAATATTAAAGTAGCATAAAAGAGGTTTTCTACTAAATATGACAAAGATCAACAGACTGGTGATGAGGGGATTTAAATCTTTTGGAGAGAAGACTAGCCTTATATTTGGAGATACATTTAATTGTGTGTTAGGTCCAAATGGCTCTGGGAAGTCAAATATCATGGATGCCATGTGTTTTGTACTTGGAAAAGGCTCTGCAAAAGGACTAAGGGCTGAGAAATCTGCTAATTTGATCTATAATGGTGGGAAAACCAAAAAACCTGCTAAAGAAGGTGAAGTTTCTCTTTATTTTGATAATACTAAAGGTATTTTCCCTGTAGATTCTGAAGAAATGAAGATAACTAGGATAGTAAGGCAAAATGGACAAAGTATTTACAAAATAAATGATAAGAGACATACAAGACAACAAATTCTAGAATTAATGTCTAAGGCTAATATTGATCCAAATGGATATAATATAATTCTTCAAGGAGATATTGTAAGATTTGTTGAGATGTCAACAGTTGAAAGAAGACAAATTATTGAAGAAATAGCAGGCATTGGAATTTATGAAGAAAAAAAGAACAAAGCACTTAGAGAATTAGATAAAGTCGAGCAAAAATTAGGAGAAGCTGAGATTATTTTAACAGAAAGAAAAACTTATCTTAAAGAATTAAGAAAAGAAAGAGACCAAGCAGCTAAGTATAAAGATTTAAGTGATAAAATAAATAGAAACAAAGCAACTTATTTACATAAACAAATTTCAAAGAAAAATAAAGACTTAGAAGGACAAGAAGTAAATATCAAAGATTATCAAGATAGAATAAAGAAAAAACAAGATAAAATTGACAAAAATAAGAAAGTTATGGAAGACAATAGGGCAATAGTTCAAGGCATAAATGCAGAGATTGAAGAAAAAGGAGAAACAGAACAAGTTGTATTGTTAAAAGACATTGAGAAATTAAAAGTCAATGTTGGAACAAATAAAAACAGAATTTCTAGTTGTGGAAATGAGATTGATAGATTAACAGCTAGAAAAGATCAGCTTGATGAGTCTGTTAAAGAATTAAAAGCAAAAGTTGTAGAATTAGATAGAGAAAAGAATGGATTTGAAAAGGAATATGATAGAATTAGTAAAGAGATTAAATTATTAGATTCGAAAATAGGGGAGTTTAGGACAAAGAATAAGCTTGATGGTGCAGAAGATATTGATAAAGAGATTGATGAGATAGATAAGCAAGCAGAAGAAAGACAAAAGAAAACTCATGAACTACGTGAGACACAACAGAATTTGCTCCGTGAAAAAGACAGGGTTGAATATCAAATAGCTACTATCGACGAGAAAATAGAGAAGGTTCTTGAGTTAGAAAAGGAAAACAGAGGAGAGATTGAGAAACTTAAACAAATGCAAAAAGAGTTTAAGAAATCCACACTAGAATTAAATCAAGTATTACAAGAAGATTCTTCTTTAGCTGCACAATTAGGTAATGCAAGAGTTAGATTAAATGCTGCAAAAGAAGAAGAAGCTAAATTACAAGCAAGAAGTACTTCTATTAGAGAAACTACCGCAGGTAGTATGGCTACAAAAAAAATTATGGAGAATAAAAATAAGTTTGGAGATGTTTTTGGTACTGTTGCAGAGCTTGGTAATGTATCTAGTAAGCATGCATTAGCTTTAGAGGTTGCAGCTGGTCCAAGATTAAAGAGTATTGTAGTAGATACAGATAAAACAGCTTCAGAATGTATTAAGTTTTTGAAAAGGAATCAATTAGGTATTGCTACTTTCTTACCATTAAATAAAATTAAGGCCCCGAGACCAACTCCTGGAGCCGATAGGTTTGCAAAAGTAAACGGTGCATCTGATTTTGCTAGAAAATTAGTGTCATATAAGTCAAAATTCGAGCCTGTATTTAAGTTTGTATTTGGAGATACTATTGTGGTTGATAATATTGATGTTGCAAGAAGAATTGGTATTGGAAATATAAGAATGGCAACACTTGATGGAGATTTAGCAGAGTTAAGTGGTGCAATGGTTGGTGGTTTTAGAGAGAAAAAGAGAAAAGGCATGGGTTTCCAAGAGAAAGAAGTTGCAGAAGGATTGAAAAAAGCAGAGAAAGAAGTTGCAGAGAATGAGTCTTTGATTTCAAATATTGAGAAAAAGAGAGCTGGTGTTGATGAGAAGATTACAAGATTAAGAGAAGTAAAAGCAACACTTGAAGGAGATATTATTAAGAAAGAACGTTCTTTACATTTAGAAGAAGGAGATCTTGGAGCTAATAAAAAAGTTAAGAAAAAATTACAAGATCAAATAGAAGACTTGGATAAAAGATTGGTTAATCTAGGGATGGAGATTTCTGAAGCAAATAAAGGTCTGGCTGAGTTGAAGATAAAGAAAGAACAATTACGTGAGAAGATTTCACAATTACGAAATCCTAGATTAATTGCAGAATTAAATACATTTGAACAAAAAAGGACTGAGCTTAGAGAAGAGAGTATTAAATTAGAGAGTGATATTAAGAATATTGAAATGCAGACTAAGAATATTCTAAAACCTGAAAATGAGAATATAATTAAGATAATTAAACAACATGATAAAGAAGAAGAAGAGTTTAAAGATGAAATTAAGACATTAAAGCAAAAGATTATTGAAGAAGAGAAATTGCTTGTAGAGAAGGAAGCTAAGCAAAAACAATTCTATGGTAAATTCAAGGAATTATATGTAAATAGAGATAAAGCCAATGAAGCAATACAGGCTGTTGAATTAAAAGTAATTAGAGAAGAAGAGCAAATTAGAGGTATTGAACATAGAATGAATGCATTGTCTATTGATAGTGCAAGAATTAAAGCAGAACTAAGTGGATTAAATGAAGATTATAAGAGATATGATGGTGTTGAATTGTATACAAGTAAATCTGAGGAAGATTTAAGAAAAGAGATTGCGGCATTCGAGAGAATGGCTGATAATTTTGGTAGTGTAAATATGAAAGCATTAGAGATTTTTGATAATGTAGAGAAAGAATATAATAAATTACTTGATAAAAGGCAAAAGCTTGGTGAAGAGAAGGACGAAGTATTATTGATGATGAATGAAATAGAGACAAAGAAAAAAGAAATGTTTTTGCAAACTTTTGATGTTATTGATAAGCATTTCCAAGAGATGTTTAGGTCCTTGTCTACAAAAGGAGATGCTTTCTTAGAGTTGGAAAATCAAAAAGATCCTTTAAGTGAAGGAGTATGTATTAAAGTTAGAATAACAGGAAAGAAATTTATGGATATTAGGAGTTTATCTGGTGGAGAAAAAACTCTGACTGCATTAGCTTTTATTTTCTCTATTCAAGAACATGAACCAGCATCATTTTATGTGTTTGATGAGGTTGATGCTGCATTAGATAAAAGAAATTCAGAGAAATTAGCTGCTTTAATTGCGAAATATTCTGATAAAGCACAATATATTATTATTTCTCATAATGATGGACTTATTTCAGAAGCTGATACACTTTATGGAGTCAGTATGAGACCAGACAATATGAGTAAAGTTGTTTCTTTGAAAGTCTAAATCACTAATTACATAGAAAATCTCTTATTGTAAGATTCTGGTTTTTCAAATGTGAACATTTTTTCAATTGCGTTTGAGAGTTTGTTTATTTCTTTTGTTTTTAATTTTAAATGAGCTTTATCCATATAGAGTTTTTTATTTATTTCCATAGAAAGAATAAAAATATCTGGGTATTGTTTGGATAAGTAGTTTAAGATATGGCCTGCTTTGTATGGGTTATTAAGATGTAT
>Ga0233437_1006099_pt1 | contig 12585 bp, 2 predicted proteins | sample SI_122_August201_FD_182714 | JGI IMG/M metagenome (GOLD analysis project Ga0233437, IMG submission 182714) | Seawater microbial communities from Saanich Inlet, British Columbia, Canada - SI_122_August2016_200_MG | ecosystem: Environmental > Aquatic > Marine > Inlet | place: Canada: British... | reverse complement strand
GTTCTGCAATATAAATATACTTTCCTTTCGAACTAAACTCCATATTGGGTACAGCTCCTTTTTCACTACCCTTGTCGCTCCAATAAGTAATCAAATTAAGTGCAGTGTCTTTTCGATCTTTCACACAGTCTGCGGGTCTTGCATTCGGGTCTCCCCAATTAATTGCGGCGTCAATACTCTCAGTTAGTCTCCAATCGTCTTGTACTTCAATAGGGAATTGCATACATTGTTGTGAACCGTATTGATTAGAATAGCTAACATTAAGCATTCCGTATACATTGGTTCGGTTATTAGTTTCTGTTCCCCAAGCACGTATATCTGCAATAGAACTAAATGCACCGTATGAACCGCGTCTCTCGTCAAACAATTTTCTTTGTTGGATATAATTTGAGCTTGGTCTAATTTCAAAAGTCAATTCTTCGATTGATTGGCCACCATTTTCAACGATTCTATGTTCAAAGGTTCTCACTCCGCCAGTTGAAACCAACGCACAACTATTGCTTTGACAACCTTGGGGTTTTAGATAATCGTAATAAGAATTAATTTGATTATTCAATGGATACTTTTGTTGGTAACTTGATTCCATCCCGGTTTGGAAGAATCTTGCATCAGTATTACTAGTAACATTTGGTGCGTCACATTGTACTGAAACAGCGTTAGCTCTATTGAGTATTACTCCCGAATTATAACAATAATTGTAAACTTTGTATTTCTGTGGGGTGTACAAGAACGAATTGAAATTTAATGTAGTAACATTTGTTTTAATACAATCTGGATCGCTTTCTCCTAGTCGTCGAACAGTAACATCCACGGTTTCGATTCGTCGTTTAATTTCTTCTGTATTAGATACTTTTGCATTAACTTTTACTTGGTATCTTCCTAGCATATAACCCGGGGTAAGCGTAATTGTTGCGTCGCTGTCTCTGTTAATTACTAAGTCTTCTTCTCCTACATTAATTCGTGAGTCTGCGTCAAGATCTACGTCAATATCAACGGCACAATTATTTTTTATAGTAAACGAATTTTGTTCGTAAGTATTATTTCCTTGTTGTTGCATGAATGGTAGTGCTTGCCCCATTCCATAAGGCATTCTATTTGCACCGTATATTGAGTTTGAACCACTAAATCCTTGGTAATTCTGTGCATATGCGCTCAAATTACTATTAACTATCCTATTTTGTCCTAAATTCCATCCTGCTACTTCAAGTATTACGCCTTGTGCTGGTTCTTCTATCTCAATACATCTTGAGAGGTTACTCATAGAAACGTCAAGTGAAACTGTTGCGTCAATGGTCTCTGTTTCTCCTTCGTCAGCAATATTAGTTCCTCTTATCATTAATTCTAGATCTTGTGTTCCTGCGTCTACTGTAGTAGTTGGCGCAAATGTAATTCTTGCGCTGATCTTTGCATTTTGTTCTAGCACATCAGTTATTTCTCCGTAGGTATCACTAACAAGTCTACCTGATAATTCTGCTCCTGAAATATTTATGTTTCCGAATCGGCTAGCTTCATTTAACTTAGCTTCAAGACTATGTAGATTAACTTTGATTCCTTCTGCGGTACAAGTATTTTCTATTTCAATATTTTGTACTTGTTCGGTTGTAGAAGCAACAAATTCTAAACTATTAGGAGTAATTTTCAAACAACTCTCGCTATCTAAGTATCCTGGCATAGACAAGCGAATAGTAACTGGGATCTCATTAGTAAATGTTTGTGTTGTTCCTTCTGCTTTAACATCAATCGTAATTCGTCCGTTAACTGTTTTTGGTTCAGCTAGTCTTTGTGCAGTTGAATTTGGTCGTATTTTCAAATTGTAATTTCCATCTGCTCCGCTTGCAATAACTTCTCCTTCAATAGTATCAAGGAACCTAATATCCAAATAACTTGCTAATTCGCCATCAATTGCAACTCGGTTAATTGTTAAATCTTTCACAGTAGCATTTTCAAGGATAACCATTTCTTCGATGCTAGCAACTTCTCCAATCTTAATAGTTTCGCTAATCACAGGAGGAACTACAATTAACACTTGTTCGAGAACGTCTTTGCTAACAACTAGTTCGTCGTAACCTTCTTTTCTCGCAGTAATAGTTATTGTGTCTCCTACTTGTGGAGCAGCTAACTCGTATTGTGCTAGTCCTTCTCCATTAGTTTCAATAGTATCTAAAATGTCTTCATCTGATTTTACTTCAATAAGCACGTTATTTAATGCAACTTCAGTGTCTTTTGTGTCAAAGAACAAAGTGTTTGTAACAAACGGAATTATTTGTCTTGGAATAACATCGAGTGTAAAAGTCTTATTCGCACGTATAGTAATAGCAATTGTTTCTTCTAGTTCTGTTGCAGTAGAAGAATTAACTATTAATTGCAGGCTTGCAGCTCCACTACTATTAGTAGTAAATTCTATTTCAAGTGAAGTGAATTCGTCTTCGCCCATGGTGCCTAAATCAATTGTTTCGTCGTCGTAAATCAATCCATTAACTTTGATTTCTTCTACAACCATTCCGTTGCCCTCTATTTTTAGAACTGCTCCACTAATCGCTTTTCGATTAATCAAATCAGTTTTCAATCGATAAGTATTCCCTTTACTCGCGTTAAAACTATTACTAATGTATTGTGTTCGCCCAGCATTACTTCCAGTAAGCGTTTCGATCGAATTGCTTACACAAAAACTAGTTCCGCATAAACTCGCGTTTCCGCCGTTTAACAAGTAGTTATTTGCGTTAGCATATAGCTCTGTAGTTGGATTACTCACCGGATCTCGTAGAGTAGCCCCGCCCTTAGCCCATGCGCGATACCATAAATTAACTCCGGTATTTGTTGCTACATCAGCAACAACTAATTCTGCTTCAAGTTCATATACTCCTTCACGAGGATCATTCCATATATTGTCAATCCATTTAGCTGAACTAGCTGTGATATTGTCTAGGTCAACTCCGTAACCATTTGGTGGAGAAAATGTTGTTCCTCTATCTACATTTGTAGTTGAACTATAAACGTCTCCAATAAACGCGTTGTCTTCTTCCATTATATTAGTTCTTCCGGCAGTTGCCTTTCCTGTTCGTAAATGAATTCCTGCTTCATCAAAATTTCCGCCAGGAACTTCAAGTAACGCTCGTACGATATATGTTCCTGTCGAAACAGTTCGTTCGCTACCAAGTTCGTCTCCGCTAATCGAGTTTACGCCAAGAATTTGTACATCTAATTTGCCTGTGCTTTTAACAAGCGTAATTTTTTTGTCAAGAGTACTGCCAACATCAGGTAAAATTGAAGAAGTGTGATAATCTAAGTATCCTGGTGATTCTACAACAAAATAAACTTTTTTGTCTGCACGTAGATTAAAGTTTGCTCGTCCGTCTGCACCAACATTAGTCTCAGTTTCAACTTCGCTAGTATAATAATTAATTGCGCGTACATTAGCTCCTTCCATCAGGTCTCCTGATCCACTCATAACTAATAATTCGATGTCGCCTCTTCCAATATCAAGTGTAACATCAAGTGCGCTTTGTCTTCTTGGTAGTACTTGTACGCTTGGTGAAGTAGCACTAGCAAAACCTGTTTTTGTTACGTAAACGTAGTAGTTTCCTAGTTCTAAATTAAAGAATTCTGCTGTTCCATCAGCGCCAGTTGTTTTTTCACTAACGCGTGTGTCGTCAAGTTTCTTAAGTGACACATGCACATTGTTAATTCCTTCTCCTAGCGTGTCAACAACGTTAACGAGTAAGCTTTGTGCATTTCCCGCTTCTGCTGCAACTAAATTAAATGTAGCTGTTTGTCCTGCGCCAACAACTTTCACGTCTCCAATTAAATACTCTGGGTGTTCTGCCGAAATAGTGTATGTACTTCCTTCTGACACGTCAAAAGTAATTTGTCCGCTTGTACCTGTAACTTCGTAGTCAATATTTTCTTGAGTACCTTGCACCATTCTTCTTACTTCTGCTCCAATAATTGGTGCGCCTGTAGCAGAGTTCTTTACATTAATAGTTATTGTTGATGACACTCTAGGGGTCAAATCAACATTAAATGAAATTGTTTCGTCTTTACGTAGTTCTTGTACATCTCCGCTAGTTGAACCGTCATAATCTTCAAATCTTGCATCTGACACAATTACGTGGTAGCTTCCGGTTGGAACATCATTAAAAATAACTACACTTGATTGAGTGTATTTAGTTATATTGGTAGCGTCATCTTCGCCTGTAAGGATAACCCTAACGCCTGCAGGAACTGCTTCGCTAGAACTCAAATTAATTGTAACCGTTCCTACATTTTCTATAGGTGCTTCTACAACAATATTTTCTCCGCCAGAAAAAGACGCGCGTCCTACGATAACATTGTAACCAGATACCGAATCAATAATTATTTCGGTGCAATCACTAAAATCAGCGTTAAACACTCCGCTATTATAAGTTGCAACAAATTGTTCTGTACTACCTATGCAAGAATAAAGTACGGTTCCGTTTCCGCTTGCTAGTAATCCTGCACCAGTTTGTAATGAAACTGCTCGTGTTAGAACGCTTGACAAAGATTCGAGTAAAACATCTTTTTCTTCTCCTGCTAAAACGCTTGTGAGTAAACGTGCGTTGTAATTTGTTTTTTCTACTTTGACGTCATATGTACCGTTAGGTAAATAGAAAATAATTTGTCCTTGTGCATCTGTATTTCGTACCGCAACAATTTCGTTTCCACTTAACACAGTTACTGTTGCTCCGCTAATTCCGTCGCTAGAAACATCCACAACATTGATTGTCATAGTCGAACCATTATTCAAAACGAAAAAAGCTACGATTAATATAATTAAAATAAGAACAATTATTGCGAGTGGGAAAGTAGGTATGCCTTTGTCTTCTAAACCATCAACGGCTTTTCCAACAAAAGAAATTTTGTCTGAGACGCGGTCAACTAGAGAATACCATTTGTCTTCCATGGCAAAATAAAAGTCTTTCACCGAGTCACCAACGCCCATACAATTCACTTATCAACTATAGATTATACGTATCTACCTTTTATTAAATCTTTAGACACCTATAAACTAAATAAGAATTCATTTATTATATATAAACTTAACTTGGAGTGATTTTGAGTTCGTCTCAAATTAATAGTCTTCTTCTAAAATTAGTTCAAGGTCAAAGTCGCTAGGTAAATTAGTAGTTGAGGCCAAACATTTTTCGTTGTTTGTTCGATAACCATTTACATAAGTATACATTCCGAATTTATTTATGGTTTTGTTTTCTCCAAGATCAAGCACGACTCTTCCAAGTGGTTCGTACATGGTCATTTCTTTTACTCTCCAGCTGAATCGAACGTATTTGTTAGTATTCCATACGTTTGGTGTGCTTGGATCAGTATTCATTGCAACCATTTTTGCATTTGCAAGAACATCGTTTCCAGATACATCGAATAGTTTTGGTTTAAAATTAACTTCATAATTGAGTGTAGAATCTGCATCGTTACGTATTCTGCATCTTCCGTGTGAATCATTAATTGTTATTGCGACATATCGGGCAGTGGTTGGGGCAAAAGAAAAGTTTTGGTCGGTTCTTGAAAGATCTGCAGGCTTTGCATTTGTTAATACTTTTTGCCAGTCTTTTTTGTTACCAACTGCGATAAATTGTGTTGCATTTGGATGTGTAGCAATTATTTTCCAATCATTTAATGTATCAAAGTTTTCTTCAAATAATGTTTGTCCACTCAAACTTGTAACCTTCAAATTATCAATTAGCATTCGTCCTTCGTAACCCGATAAAGCGATTCCGCCAGACGCAGGGATTGTGCCGGTAAGTGTTTCTTCGATTGCTTTGATATATGCCCCACCATCGGTCTTATACCAGACAGTTAGTTTATTTTCATTGATTTCTGCTTTGATATTATACCATGTTCCAACTTCAAAGGTTGTTCGTCCAGTTCTATCGTCTAAGAATGGTCTGTAATCTCTTACTCCTGGTGAAGGAGTCTTTCCGTTTCTTACGCTAAGTGGGTTTTCGAGTGGGTAACTATCTCCGCGTCGGTTAATAGTTTTTCCTATTTCTATAAGATCGTGTGGGATATTAAATTTAACACGTATATCGTTATCGAGTCCTTGTGCGCGTAAATGGAAATTAATTTGTGACCAAGGGTAACCTTGGTAACCAAGAGCTTCTGCTTGTTTAACTCGTGCCTCCATAACATAGTTGTCCCAATTCGCTTCTTTTGAAAATACAACTGATTTTCTGCGAGCACTAAATTCTAAATTTCCATTGGTGTTTCCCCAATTCTTTTCAATGTCTTCAAAGACATTTGAGTATTCTCCGTCATCATCAACCACTTTTATATAATATTTTAAACCCGGGTAAAGTGGACTAAATGTAAAATCATCTAACCATAATTTGTTTCCACCATTTGGTAATTTTCCTGTTGCTACTCTAAAATCATAGCATATGCTTGTGCCTTTTGGTGGCACGATTACTGCTACACATTCTTGCCATTCTCCTGCATCAACTTGACAGCGACTACCTGTATAGATTTTTCCGCGTGATTCTGCTTCGATACTATATTTTATTGGTTTTCCATCAATCATTACGCTACCATTATGGCTGAATGATTCGCCAGAGTAATCGCAATTCAGAATTATTTGTGAGCTTGATATTCCTGCATCGGTCTTTGCTTTGTATTTTAACAGATATGGTCTTCCTGCAATTACGGGGGCGTTGAGTTGTCCGTGTATATTAATCTCGCATAAACCGTTTCCGCATTCGACTTTGCCATCGTCATCAAGTTCTGTTCCGGGACAATTAGCACTTTCTCCAAAATAATGTTCGTTTCTATATGTTACGTGGTTGTGATATGAAGAAACAACATAATCACCTAATCCTTCTTCTTTATCAATTAGAAAATTGTGTCTAAATACTTCTCGGGCAGCAGAGCTTGTTTTTCCTGCGATTAAGTCTTCAACCTGTTTATCGGTTGCAGTATCTCGAAGAATAAGTCGGGGGTTATTAGTTTTTTCATACCTTGCACGCATTGAACTACAATCGCCTGTACGATATGTTGTATGATTAAAATAACTGTCGTCTCGACCTGAATCTTTTAAAATAACACTTTCTGACAAACAAACAACATATCTGCTTGTGGCAAACCAATTTGCGTTTGGAATAGATGGCACGCCGTCTGCGAATAATTCTCCGTCAGCTTTTACTGCTTGTTTGGGGATATACCCGGCATCTCGTTTCATTAATCGCCATAAATTAGCTGGTTCGTTAGCCGTCCAATTATCAAAAGTACCATCTTCAAAACCAAAGTTTGCTAAGTTTTCGCCAGCTGAATTCTTAAAATCAAATTTAACATATTCGTCTCCGTCTAGGCCAATTTGCATAAAACTATCTGCAAATGCTCCGCCACTATTAAATGAATTATCAACAATTCTAATTCTTGCATTTTGTTCTTTGTATTCGCTAACGTCAAGTTCGTATTCATAAGCATAATCTGAGATTCTTAAAAAATCTTCAGCGAGTATATTTCCGACAGAATCAATAATTTGGATTTTTGGAGAAAAATCTTGTTCGTCATACTTGCGTGCGGTATTTGGAAATTTGTTAGTTTTCATTCCCCATGGTGTTTCGATACTTGTATAGAAATCATCGGTTAGAATGTCTTTGTAATAATTTGTACCTTGTCCAAATGGTAGGTGTGGGTAATGCATTCCAAAGAAGTTTATTACGTCGCCTTGGATCACAAATTCTTCTGAAGTAAGTGTTCCTTTGAGTGGGTATTCGTCTCCGGGGTTACATACTCTTGCGTGGTATGAATTGGGACTGAAATTTAATAACCATGATGAACTCCCTCCAGCTACATTCTCTGGATTAGTTTCGCGAGTAAGGCCGGTTGATCTATTCCACCCAAGTCTCCAATTTTTTGGTGCACCGTCTTCGTCCCACTCTTCAAAACCGCCATTGATTAATTGACTTGGAGTGCTTTTTGCAACAGTCAGTCCACTTAAAGGAATTGTTCCTTGCCAATTGTCTCCGCCAGTTGTAGTCATTTCAACTTCTTGCCAACCTTGGGAACCAAAATTAAAACTATTTTTATAAACCAAATAAACTTTTGCACCATTTTTCAAATCGCTTACAGTTGCATTAACGGTCACATCGCTTCCTTCTTCTGCAAAAGGAATTACGTCGTGTTCAATTGTTGGAAAATAAGTGTTGCCTGCAAAACTTAAACCAAATAATCCGGTTAATGCATTGCCTTCGTCATCTGTTTTACTTTCAGCATATGCTTCTTTTGCGTCTTGATTTACATCGCTTGGAATAACTGAGTAGCATTCTTTTTTTCCTGCGTCTGAAACGTCATTGCAAAATTCGGCTACTCCACTTTGTTTAGCAATACTTATGTAGCAGTCGTCTATTCCTTCTTGTGTCATAGCGCTTGAAAGACAGGATTTGAGAGCCACGCTTGTATCATTCTTATCTAAGTTGTTGTCTTTTATATCTGAATTAACGTCGTCTTCAACGCATCCAAAAGAAAACAGAATGAAAATAACAATCAATAAAACAAATAGCTTCTTCATATTAATCATTATTTCATCCTAGTATAAATACCTGTTGTTTTGTCACCATATCATTCTAATTCTTTCTCAAGTTCTGCAAAAATATCGTCACCATCATCAAATTGTATTGGACTATTTTTAGGTTCGTTTCTTTTTTGTTTTGGTATTTGTCGTTCTTGTTGGATTTCATTTATTATGTTTGTTGGTGCGGAGCGTGGTGCCTTTGGAAATCTTTTCTTTCCGCCAACTTTTTTAACAATTAAAAATATTATGATAATAACAACGATTGCTCCGATTAAGCCAAATACAATTAATTGGTTTTCAATAACCATTGCAATTAACCCTCTATTCGAGCGATTGTCTGATGCGCAACCGTTTGTAAAAACACCGTTCGTGCAAGTACCTCGTTGGGAACCAATGTTAACGCATTTACCTTCTACTGCAGGGAAACAATTATTCACTGTTTGTACTGGAGAAATAATTCCTTGGCTACAATCAACAATACTGATTAGTCCACCACAACAATAATTTTGGGTAATTGTTTTGGCTTCACAAATACACGCTTCGCTTACGGCACCAGTATTACATAAAAACGCGTCTAAATCGCCAATAGAATATGTTGAAAACCCTTCTACGTCAAATTCTACTTTTCCATTTTCGATTGAAATTATTTTGCATTCTTCTTCTGGACAAGGCAAACCATTCTTTAGAATAATTGGAAAGACTATATTTGATTCGATTGTAATTCTTGCAGGTTTATTTAGTTCGGGCGCAGTTTGGGAATTAATAAAAACTTCGTTGTCTGTTATGCGACTTATTTCATCTAAATTAATATTCTTGTTTAGAACAATCCTTTCGTCAAAAACTATTTTTCCTTTTCCTTCTTTTTCTAAAATGAATGATTTTATTGTAGAAACTGCGTCAACAGGAATATTAGTTGCACCATTATAATTTGTGGCACGAACATTAAATTTTTGTGTGGGGGTGGTTGCTTGTGAAGTAAAGTTATTAGTTATAAAAAAGTCATTATAGCTTGTAGTGTCGTCATTTGTTTGGAGTACGTCGCTAACAATTGGATCTATTTTTCTTAATTGCGTGTCGTCTCCAACAGGTGATGTGTATGTTGATTCTGCTTGTTGGTTAACAACACAACCATTATCAATAACGCCGTCACAATCTTCATCAAGACCATTATCACATATTTCATTTACTTGGTTAATACCATTACAATCTTGCCATGCTCCATTTACACAATCTTGAATACCTTTTTCGCATAATCCAAAATTACTTCCACATGCCTGCTGTGTACCATTCACACATGCACAATCCTCATCAGTTATGCCGTCACAGTCTTCGTCTTTTAATCCGTCGCATGTTTCGGTTTTGGCAAGTGTATTTCCTTGACAATCACTCCATTTTCCGCCATTACATGTTTGTGTTCCTGTTGTACATTCACCAGTATTACTCCCACAAGGTTGAATTGTCCCGTCAGTACAATCGCATCCTTCATCAAGTGTTCCGTCACAATCATTGTCAACATTGTCACAAGTTTCAGCACTCCCTGTGTTTTCTCCAACACACACGTCGGGCCACACTCCGTTTGTACATGTTTGTGTTCCTGCCACGCATTCACCAGTATTACTCCCACAATTCTTTGTTGTTCCGTTTGTACATATGCATCCTTCGTCGACCTCTCCGTCACAATCTTCATCTAATAATCCATCACAAACCTCGTTCTGTCCTAATAGTTCTCCATTACATTCAGATGTCCATAATCCGTTTGTGCATGTTTGTGTTCCTGTTGAGCAAATTCCAATACTGCTTCCGCATGTTTTAGTAGTTTCATTTGTGCATACACAACCCTCATCTACTTGTCCGTCACAATCTTCGTCTTTAATTCCGTCGCATGTTTCTGTTTTTGGAAGTGTGTTTCCTTGGCATCCTGACCACGCACCATTTACACATAGTTGTAGCCCCGTTGTGCATTCGCCTGTATTATCTCCGCATGTTTTTGTTGTTTTGTTTGTGCACTCACAACCTTCATCAATTCGACCATCACAATCTTCGTCTAAAATCCCATCACAAATTTCAATTAACGGATTAATCGAATTGCAAGTACTCCATTGCCCGCGCGAACAACTTTGTGTTCCAAGCGAACAAGTTCCTTGGGTATGTTCTCCACAACTACGCGAATCTAAATTATCAATTGTTCCGTCACAATCATTGTCTTTGTTATCGCATGTCTCGCCAGACTCTTTAATTTCGCCAACACAAGTTGAAGACCAGTTTCCATTTACACACGTTTGGCTTCCGCGGGAACATTCTCCAACATCGCTTCCGCAAGCCTTGGTCGTTCCATTTGTACACACACATCCATTATCAACTACGCCGTCACAATCCTCGTCTTTGATTCCTTCACAAACTTCTGTTCTTGGTTCAATATTTCCATTACAACTCGACCAAGAATTCCAACCGCAACTATTTGAACAAATTTTTTCTTTTAATCCTAATGTGCATTCTCCTTCATTACTTGTCCCGCAAGAAGTTATTTCTTTGTCACCTTGCGAACAAACACCTTCGCCGACGCAAGCAAGTCCGTTCCCGGAAGAATTACATGTTAATGTTCCACAGTTTCCACAAGAGCTTCCTTTGTTTGGCCACGCTTCGTCTACTTGTCCATCACAATCTTCATCTAAATTATTACATCTTTCAGGAGGAAAATACATTGTAGAAATATCACAACTTAACCACAAACCATACCCGCATACTTGTGTTCCGTTACATGTTCCCAATGTGGGGTTTGGATTTTGTATGGTACAACTTTTTGTTAAAAATTCGTCGACGATCCCGTCACAATCATTGTCAACTCCATCACAAACTTCGTTTACACAACCGACAAAGATTGGAGTATAATCAAAATAATTAGCATATGCAAATATGCTCAGGCATAATAATGCGATTAACAAAAAGATATATCGTGTTTTCATTTAGATAAATACGTTATTTTTGGTTATTAATCTTTTGCTTGGAAGGTAGGATTGCTTAGACTTTACAAGTTCCAGAAGATCCTGCACCAGAATTGTTGTTGTTACAGGTTTCGTTTCTTTCAATTAATGGTGTGTTTGCTCTCCCCGCAATACGGATTTTGTAATAGTTTTCAGTACCATTTACGATATACAATTTGTTTGTTTCTTTGTATAATACGTCTGCATAAACGCGTCTTACTTTAGTACAATACAACGCGTTTGTTCCTGCTACGCCTCCAACCAAAAGTTTTTGTTTTTTACTATCTGGAATAACACTTATATTAAAAAATGGGCAATCTGCAATTTCGGCTTTTTCATTTTCATTTCGGCGAAGCCCAATAGGGTTTCCGCTACCATCGTTATTGTAATTCACAAATTCACTATCGTCTGTATCATGAACATCGCCAAGTGATTGTGCTTTTGCGCAAATCTTTTCTTTTACAAATGCGCCAAGAGCAATTTGTCCAATCGAACTGCTCTTTGTGAGATAAGAATTTATTCCCATTGACATAGGAAGTGCTTGTTCTACATCAGTGTCGCGAAGACCAACACAAGCGCTAGTCCAATCGCGAATTCTAAGATAACGAAGCGGGTCATCTCTTGGATAACAACTTCCGATGTCACAAAAACCAAGCCTTGCTTGTTCGATAACATGGTCTCGTTCTTCTACTATATCAATTACGTCTGCGTTCTTTTTTGCTTCATAAATTGCTTTAAAAAATCTCAAAGGAATGTAAATTCGCAAACGTGTTTTTGGTAGGATAGCAATTTGTAATTCTTCTTTTGTTACAACGTCTTGTACAACTATTCGAGGCAATGCGTCGTATGCAACCGGATCTAATTTATCAAGCGGGATGTTAAAGTAAAACGTTCCAAGAGGACAATCCATATCGTCGCAATCCAGTACTTCTAGTACACGATTACCTTCGTCCATATAGTCAACCATTGCTTGGTTAATCCCGTCTTTAATAGCTCGAATCGAGTCTTCACTAGTATCACTTAATTCTACTTTGTATCTCCCGTATCGCCCACCTTTGAATT
>Ga0233437_1006096_pt1 | contig 12590 bp, 13 predicted proteins | sample SI_122_August201_FD_182714 | JGI IMG/M metagenome (GOLD analysis project Ga0233437, IMG submission 182714) | Seawater microbial communities from Saanich Inlet, British Columbia, Canada - SI_122_August2016_200_MG | ecosystem: Environmental > Aquatic > Marine > Inlet | place: Canada: British... | reverse complement strand
TCCTCCTCAGGATTAAAAAGGTTGCCCGATTATGACACGCCTCGCAGGCGGGGAAAAGAAGCGGTTATTTTGGCGCTTACGTCGCAATGGGGATTTCTGCCCTGATCAGGCCGAGCCTCCAATTTTCCCCATTTATTGTGGCCTTGTTCTTGATGCCTCATTATGGATGGAAAAAGGGTATCCGATATTCAGGTGTCATGCTACTTGGTTTTTATTGGGTTTTTTGCCCTGGATCGGACGAAACATGGCCACGCTGGGTATAGCAACCGACAATCGCCTTATGGTAAACTTTCTGCATCATGGGATGTACCCTGATTTCATGTATAAAGGCATTCCCCAAAGCCATGGTTTTCCATACCGATATGATCCGAGGGCTGAAAAGATTGGGAGGGACCTGCCTTCAGTTATTAAAGAGATTTCAAGCCGGTTTTTGCAGGCGCCTTCGCGTCACGAAAAATGGTATCTGCTTGATAAACCAAGGATCTTTTGGTCCTGGAATATAATTCAGGGATCTGGTGACGCCTTTGTCTATCCCGTGTCAAGTTCACCCTATTTCCACAACACATTCTTTCGGATTACCCATAGATTGATGTACATTCTCCATTACCCCGTTATAGTACTGGCTCTATTTGGATGTCTCATGGTGTGGTTTCCGCTGACAAGGATTGGCCTAACCCAAAGCTCTCTCTTGATAGTACGGTTTTGTTCTCTCCTGCTCATTTATTATAAGCTCATTGACATGGCAGGGGCACCGTCCCCCAGATATTCCGTCCCCCTCCGGCCCTTCTTATACGGGATGGCGCTTTTTACGCCGTTTATCCTCATCAGATCAGTCAGGAACCTCCAAAATGCCGTCATACCAGACTTGTACGCCGGCTTTGTGGCGCATGCCCCGGAATCCAGAACTTTATAGGCATCTGGATTCCCGCGGGAATGATGTGGATGTGATGGCGAAAAGATTCATAGTAAAAGTGTAAACTACTTTTGCGCCTTTTTTGGAAGATGCCGAAAATTTAATGGTCAGAAGAACAATATTATATTACAATCCGAAGCTCGATCACAATCAAAACAACGGATGTGTCGAGCAGCGCCTAAATACAACAATAATCTTTCCCCTAAAAATTTAATGGCAAGGATAGATAAAGTTAAATATTGGATTAGAAGTGCCGATCAAGATTGGAAAGTAGCGAATCATTTGTTTGAAAAGGGCGATTACTCTTATGCATTGTTCTTTGGACATTTAACGGTTGAGAAAATCTTAAAGGCAATTTTTACCGATAAAAAGGACAAAACACCGCCATTTTCACACAACCTTGTATATCTTTCCGAAAAAGCCGACCTGGAATTGAATGATGAAAACCTGGAATTACTTGAGGAGATTTCAGATTTCAACCTTGAAGCAAGGTATCCGGATGATAAGTTCTCATTCTATAAGAAAAGCACCGTGGAATTTACGAAAAATAAGCTTGAACAGATTGAGAGGTTAAAGAAATGGCTTCTTCAAAATCTTCAATCATCAATTTAATAAAAGAATATATATTACGATTAAAAGAAAATAATATCTCTGTCGAAAAAGTATTGTTGTTTGGTTCTATTATGAAAGGGACGTCAAGAGAAGACAGTGATATAGATATTGCTGTTATTTCATCCTCATTTAAAGGTGACAGATATTCAGATAGAAGGCTTATTGTCCCTTTAAGACGTGGAATAGACAGCAGGATTGATCCCATCCCTTTTACGCCTGAGGACTATGCAGAAGGGGGAATCCTTATTGATGAAATTAAGAGTACCGGGCAGGAAATCCTGTAGTTTGAGTATAAGGGGCTCGGAAAAAAATAAATCTGCCAGATTGCGCCGTATTTTGGTTCGTATACAAGGCGCATCCACCGGTGCATATTGGTGGATATGTGCCGGTGGATGTAACGCAGTAGACGGGCCAAAGGACAAGCAAGATGGTGGATGTATTTTTTTCCGAGGCCCTAAGGTCAGAAGTTAAATACGTACCGTATTCTCCTCACCCCGACAGGTGACGACTCTTCTGGCACAGGGAAGTCTGTAACCATTTTCCTTACTCGATGTCATCCCGAACCGGCACAAGTCCCTGGTGACAACCAGCGGTATCCACCGAATAGATTCAAACGAAGGCGTCATCGAGGAGGTCTACACGGCCAGGTACTGGCCGGGAGATTCGCTTGGCGACCATCTCGAATTCGCGCTCAAGTATGACGGGACGAACTTCGCAATCCTAGGCATTTTGTTTCAGAAGGCAGGGGAGGAAGAACTTCTTGAATATGTCCGGCGCTTGTGGTTCCTGTACGAGTTCCTGACCGGCAGATTGATCTCTTCATTCGTTTCTGCCTCCAAAACAACGGCCGGCTCTCAGCACGGAAACGCGCGAGCCACTTCGATTTCCTGTCGGATGAAGAAATCGCTTCGCTCGAACAGACTGTTTTGTCCGCTTACGGAAGCAAAACCCAACTTGAGCTAACTTTTTGATATGCTCCGGAATCCGATTTCTTTCCAAGGTGCTTTATTTAGGCCTAAACCGTATCCTATTCAGCCCCCTCATCGGATTCGAAAAATTGGGATGCAGCCTTAAGGGGGAGTAACAGCAGGATAATCTTACAACATCATACGGCTGACAGCAATATGATTGCTGTGAAGGATGGGGTGTAAAATTCTTGTTTTAATGATTTGGTGAAGAGAACAGCTACCCGGGTTGTAGCTTCGCTTTTTCAATAATCAGATCAGATAGCGCCGGCATACTGAACTTTTTGGAAACCCTGTCGCTAATGTAATCGAAAGCGTTGACCCCCAACTTCTTGGCGGTTTGAACAATGGTGAGGAAGGCATCTTTTGCTATTGTTCCTTCTTGGGATATCGTATGTAGGCTGACATCCTGCCTACGATCATTTAAAGAATTGATTGACAACTATGAGGGAATTTGGGATATTTTTCGAGAATGCAGATAGACAGCTTAGTCCCCTATTAATATGAATGTGAGGGCAAAATCATGTACGCGGAACGCTTGATGCTTGAAACAGACCAGTCCGGCAGCCTGAAGCATGTACCGAAACTTCCACCCAACAAACAACTGGAGATCATCCTCTTGGTACTTGACGATGTTCGGGGAGGTCAGTCGCTGCGTCGCAGTCCCCATCCTGATATCGCCGGCAAAACCCGCATCCTTGGCGACATTATCAGCAGTGTTTCCGAGGCTGATTGGAATTTGCCAAAGTGATTATCCTGGACACTCACATATGGCTCTGGTGGGTTAATAGGGATTGCGCTCAAATTTTCCAAAGATCGAGTTCCTGCGTTGAAGGGAGGAATGCGCAACTAGCCCTCCGTCACCAAGGAATTCATCGACTGAGCAATCGACATTTGCAGGCGCTTACGGTTATGCACAACTATTACGTCAGAAGACGGGACGGAACAACGGCTGCCGAACGATTTTTTGAGGCTAAACCGAACGACCTTTTTGAATTCCTCTTGGATAGGATGGATTATCCCGCAAGACCAAGGAATCGCCTGAAATTAGCCGCTTAGAGGGACGTGGGCGAAGTTAGAACCAAGCCCGACTTTTTTCTTGAAAAAGGATAAGAATCCTGACAGAGTAAAATCTCACTTTGTCATCAGTTCAGAGAGCGTCCTTTAACGTCAAACGGCTTTTACTTGAAAATATAGGTCCCTGTTTTGAGTACCGTAAGAAAAATCAGCAAGAATTTGGACACACAAGAATCGGAGAAACCCATGGGCAAATGCAAAGTATGCCTTCATGAGGCCAGAACCGTTATCCCTTTTGGAAAGATGCCCATTTCAAACCGGTTCGTGACCGACCCGGATGCACCGGAATATGTCTACGAGTTGTCACTCGGTTGGTGCCCAAAATGCCTCATGGCGCAACTTGAATCCTGTGTTGAGCCGACCATGATGTTTAACGATTCCTATGCGTATTTTTCATCCATATCAGCGGCCATGGAAGATCATTTTCGAGAAATGGCCGAAGAAATTGCAGCATTTGTTTCCGGTCGATTCGACCCGTTTGTAATCGAGCTCGGCTGTAATGACGGGATCATGCTCAAGCATATTGCGGACTTTGGCATCGCCCATCTGGGAATTGAACCTTCGGCAAATGTGGCGACCCGTGCAAAGGAACAAGGGGTTCAGGTTCTTGGGAAGTTTTTTAACGCCGAGACCGCCTTGGAAATTCGAAAACTTCACGGTCAGGCTGATGTCATCTGCGGCGCAAATGTCATGTGTCATATCGAGGATATCAATTCGGTATTTGAAGGGGTCAGCGTTCTGTTGAAGCCCGACGGCGTATTTTTCTTCCAAGACCCCTATTTACCGGATATCATAAGAAAAGGCTCTTTTGATCAGATCTATGATGAACATGTCTACTATTTTTCAGGCTTGGCGGTCTCACAGCTTGCCAGGCGACATGGTTTTCAGCTCGTGGGTATGGTCCCGAAAGAAGTGCATGGGGGCTCCATGCGCTATTATTTGAGGAGAGAGGGCAACCATCCAGCGCGGGAAAATGTATCGGCTCACTTGTCTCAGGAAAAAGCTTTGAATCTTCATGAATTTGAAGGATATGTTTCGTTCAGGGAAAATGTGGACAGGATATGCGAAAACCTGAAACAGACCCTTGTGAAAATTAAGGACGAGGGCAACCGGATTGCGGCATATGGTGCGACCTCTAAAAGTACAACCCTTCTGATCTATTCACAGATCGGTCCCGATCTGATAGATTACGTGTCGGACACAACGCCGACGAAGATCGGAAAATATACCCCTGGGACACATATTCCTGTCAAGTCCCGTACCCATTTTCTCCAGGATGACCCGCCCTACACGCTTCTCCTGGCCTGGAACCATGAACGGGAGATTCTGGAAAAGGAAAAACGTTATCGTGAAGGAGGGGGTAAATTCATTACGTTTTTCCCTGAGGTCGCTGTCGTATGAAAGGATTCGGAAATGATCGATGGCATTGAAATTAAAGAACTTAAGGTGTTCACGGATGAGCGGGGTCTTTTCTCGGAAATCATTAGAGGTTCCGACAACTTTTTCCAGGACAGTTTTGCGCAGTTAAGCTATTCCATGTCTTTTACCGGCGTGGCCAAGGCCTGGCACCTGCACAGGAAGCAGACAGACTGGATGTGCGTCCTGGTAGGGGATGTGAGACTGGGGTTGTTTGATTTGCGTGAAGATTCAGCAACACATGGGAAACTGATGGAGGTTCTCATGGGAGAAACTCTGGGGCGAAAGGTCGTCAAAATTCCCCCGGGAATCGCCCATGGTTACAGGATCATCAATGGACCCATGCATATCATATACGTGACCGACCGGGAATATGATCCATCTGACGAACTTCGCATTCCGCATGATGATCCGAAAATCGGATTTGACTGGACCCGCTGGTCGGAAGTCAAGTGAAAGTGCACCATCATGAAAACAACAGACTATTATAAGGGAAAAACGGTACTCGTTACCGGTGCATCCGGTTTCATCGGATCATCTCTTGTAAAGGTTCTGCGCCAGGTGGACTGTACCCTCATGTGCTGCAGCAGGAACGCTCAAAACCCCGAAACGGGCCATTCTACCAAAGCGAAAATCGTGGATCTTCAAATGGACATCCGGGATCCTTCGATCTGGGACGACGTCCTTCAAGGGGTTCAGTGCCCATATTCCAGATCTTGAAGTCTCCCTTGTGGATTCTCCCATTATGAATCAGCTCTCTTATGAAGTCTCGAGCCGTAAGTCGCGGGACCGGGGATTCACGTACCATGAAGCCATTGAAGATAGCCTGCTTGTTGTCGTTCGGAAACTGAAGAACGTAAACAGCGAAATTGAGCGTGTTGGGGTTTAAGTATGGACATCCCGTTCCTGGATCTTAAAGAGACCTATCTGGCGCTTGAAGACGAAATTGACGCAGCAATCAAAGGCGTTCTCAAGAGAGGATGGTATATCCTGGGGGAGAATGTCCGGCGTTTTGAAGCGGAATTTGCGGCCTACTGCGGATGCAGGCACTGCGTTGGCGTCGGGAGCGGCATGGATGCTCTGGAACTACTTCTGAAGGCTCACGGGATCGGTCCCGGGGTTGAAGTGGTCGTTCCGTCCAACACCTATATCGCCACGGCCCTGGCGGTTTCACGTGTGGGGGCCACACCGGTTCTGGTAGAACCTGATCCGGCCACCTGTAATCTGGATCCTTCCAGAATCGAACCGGCCTTGACCCCCGGAACCGGGGCGGTCATGGCGGTGCATCTCTACGGTCAGACGGCAAACATGACCGCCATCCAGTCAATCTGTAAGAAGCACGATCTCAAACTCCTGGAGGATGCGGCCCAGGCACACGGGGCAAATCACCATGGCATCAATGCCGGCGCCTTAGGGGATGGTGCGGGGTTCAGCTTTTATCCTGGAAAAAACCTCGGGGCCTTCGGCGACGGGGGTGCAGTGGTGACGGATGATCCAAACGTGGCCGATTACGTTCGAACAGCCAGGAATTATGGCTCGGAAAAGAAATACTATAATGCCCTCAAGGGGATGAACAGCCGGCTGGATGAACTTCAGGCTGCGGTTCTGCGCGTCAAACTGAAACATTTGGACCCATGGAACCGGAGGCGGTCTGAAATTGCACAACTTTACTTAGACCGGATCGAAGCACGGGACAGAGAACTGGTCTTGCCCCATGTGGAAGACGGAAACCATCATATATGGCACCTCTTTACCATAAAATCGACCCGGCGTGATGAACTTCAAGCTTTTCTCGAAAAGCGGGGGATTGGGACCCTGATCCATTACCCCGCACCTTTGTACAAGCAGGAAGCTTATACAGAATTACATCATCTAAAAGACAACTATCCCATTTCGACCGCCATTTCCGAGCAGACCCTGAGCCTTCCCATGGGGCCCCACCTCTCCACTGAAGCGGTGTCGTATGTTTGCGAGGAAGTCAATCGCTTTTTTCAAAAATAACGACAGATAGCCCCAATAATTTTTTGTTACCCGAAACCGGATGATCGTATCATCACAATATTTATTGACAATATATTATTCATTATAATAAAAATATTCCGATATCGATAAAATATGGTCTTTTAGGGTGGCTATGGATTTCGAGTTAAAGACAACCGGAGAAATCGCACAAATACTGGCAAAGCGGGTTAAAGAGCTGCGCCTCCTGAACAAATGGAAACGTTCCACCATGGCCGAAAGATCCGGTGTTTCCGAGTCATCCCTGCGGCGGTTTGAGCAAACCGCCAGGATTTCGCTGGAAAATTTCTTGAAATTGTTATCAGCGCTTGGGCGGCTTGATGAAATGGACGATCTGTTACATCCTCCTTCTGCTAAATCAATTGACGATCTTGAAGCGCGAAAGCATAAACTTCCCAAAAGAGGTTCAATTTGATCCGGTTAAATGTCCTTTTGCGCTTTGATGAAAACACAATTATCCCCGTTGGTCAGCTTGCCGAGGACGAACACCGGCTCTATTTTCAATATGATAAGGACTTTTTGACCAAAGAACTGTGGCTGTCTCCCTATAAGCTTCCCTTAAAGTCAGAACTCTTTGAGCACAAAGACAGAGATTTCAGTCCTGTCTTTGGCCTGTTTGACGATTCATTACCTGACGGGTGGGGCCTTTTGTTAATGGATCGATACCTTAGGAAACAGGGATATGACATTGAGGCCCTGTCTGTTTTGGATCGACTGGCATTTCTTGGCAAAAACACCATGGGGGCTCTGATCTATGAACCTGCCCCGGACATTGTACCCGGCGATAAAAGCCCGTTTGATTTGCATGATTTATCAATACAGTCACACGACATCCTGTCCGGCAGAACCGACGACGTATTACCACAGCTTATGAACGCAGGCGGCAGCCCCTGCGGAGCCCGGCCAAAAGTGCTTGTTGGTATTTATAAGGATAATATGGTTTCCGGAGAAACAGATCTTGCAGAACATTTCGAGCACTGGATTATAAAGTTCCTCTCTGAAAATAATTTCCCTGATGCCGGGCCCCTGGAGTACGCCTATTCTTTGATGGCGCGGGATGCCGGCATAAATATGGCCGAAACACGCCTTTTTAACACGAACCAGGGTGATAATTTTTTCGGCATTAAGCGATTTGACCGCAGTGGTAATAAACGCTTTCATGTCCATACTTTCGGCAACCTGATACATTCAAATTTCAGGTTACCTTCTCAAGACTATGATCACTTTTTCAAGGTGGTAATAAACCTGACTAAAAACCATCAGGATTTGCTCCGGGCTTTCAGGCAAATGGTTTTTAATATACTTGCCAATAATCGGGACGACCATGTAAAAAATTTCGGATTCCTGATGGATCATGAGGGCAAATGGTCGCTGACTCCGGCATACGACCTTGTCTATTCACCCGGCCCCGGGGGAGAGCACTCGATGACTGTTTCAGGTGAAGGGAAGGCGCCAGCTGAAACAGATATTTACAAATTGTCCGAAAATCACGGTATAAAAGAAAAGGATGCCGGCAGGATAGTTGAGCAGGTCTCTGATTCTGCAAATCGCTTTCAAACCCACGCTCTAACTGCCGGTGTATCCAAATCCACCCGGAATAGAATTAATGCCATCATCAAAAGTAATCTTAATGGATTGGGCCGACCTAAATGAACTGGAAGGGTTTGAATGGGATGTTTTAATTCCAGCATTTATCAATGTACCTATTCCATAATCTTTCCGATAAATGGGGTAGGCATTGGCGCACGAACCGGCAGAAGACGTTTGACATCACCGGGACCCGGAAAACCGTTTTCAGACAAGCTGCCGATGCACATATTGAAGAGTTCTTCCTTGTCCATCTGAAGAAACGATTAGGAGGAAGGGCATAGTGCCGAGAAGTAAGGGCGGCGGTCGGCGCATATGTGCTCAATGATCCGGAAGCTCCTTAATATGAATATGGGTCTGGGGTCGGGCCAAGCCAAACTATTGATATTTAATTAATACCGCCCAAAAAAAAGGTTTTTTCAGGCCCTATATCGCTCTTTTTGACCCCAAAAAGTGGGATATAGAAAAGTCTTCTTTGCATCATAAAGGCCTATATTGATCATTTCACCCCAAAAAAGGGCGATATAGGACCGATTTCAGGAGTTATTTTAAAGCTATTTATTATCATTACAACATGTTAGCTTGGCCCGACCCCATTACGCCAGCCCAATTCATTTTTTGACACCGGGTATAAACTACATGACTGAACCAGCCTTACAATACCAGAGAAACCGTCGTGCCCATTGGGACAGGATCGCGGGCGAAAGGCAGAACTCCTCTCCAGCGGCAAATTATCACCGCAGACTGATGAAGATTTACCAGTTCCTGACTCCGCAAAGCCAAAAAGTATTAGAAATAGGCTGCGCTGCGGGGGACCTGCTCTCCCAATTGAAGCCTTCCCTCGGTGTGGGAATAGATCTGTCGGGCGAAATGGTCAAACGCGGTGCAAAACGGTATCCGAATATCCATTTTATGCAAGGTGACGCGCATCACCTTTGCTTCAATACAAAATTTGACATCATTATCCTTTCCGATCTTGTCAACGACCTGTGGGACGTACAAAGCGTTTTTGAGGAAATAAGGGAAATAGCAACCCCACGGACTCGAATCATTATCAACACATACAGCCGATTATGGGAAATTCCCCTGACAGTGGCCCAGCATTTTGGTCAATCCACGCCGCTGCTTCCACAGAACTGGCTGACAGTACAAGATTTGATCGGACTGCTGAATATGGCAGATACTGAAGTCATCCGACACTGGTCTGAAGTGCTGTGGCCCCTGAATACACCTCTGTTGAGTCAATTTTTCAACCGCTTTGTAGCAAAGATCTGGCCGTTTCGCTATCTTGATCTGGTAAATTTCATTGTTGCCTGTCCAATTGGCAGGCCAAAAGCCAAAAAGCCTCTGGTATCCGTGATTGTACCGGTACGCAATGAAGCCGGAAATATCCCCCAGATTTTCGCCCGCGCCCCCGAAATGGGGGGCGGTACGGAGCTCATTTTTGTAGAAGGCCATTCCCATGATGACACATCTTCTGTGATCAAAAAAATGATTCAGGATCATCCGGAGCGGCAATGCCGATTTTTTCAGCAAGCCGGGGTTGGCAAGGGAGATGCGGTTCGGCTAGGTTTTTCAAAAGCGAGCGGTGATATATTGATGATATTGGATGCAGACGCAACGGTCCCGCCGGAAAATCTGCCCCGCTTTTACGAGGCGCTGGTTTCAGGAAAAGGGGAATTCGTGAATGGCGTGCGGCTCATATATCCCGTTGAAAAACAGGCCATGCGTTTTTTGAACCTGGTAGGGAATAAATTTTTCAGCCTGATGTTTTCATGGTTGTTAGGGCAGTCTATCAAAGATACCCTTTGCGGAACAAAGGTCCTCTGGAAAAGAGACTATGAACGAATTGCGGAAAACAGATCGTATTTTGGAAATTTTGATCCCTTTGGCGATTTTGATCTGCTCTTTGGTTCAGCCAAATTGAATCTGAAAATAGTGGAGATGCCAGTCCGCTATGCCATAAGAAACTATGGAGAAACAAACATCCAGCGATGGCGGCATGGTTGGCTTTTACTACGGATGGTAATGTTTGCAGCGCTCCGGATCAAGTTCATCTGAGTTTCTTTAAATGCTAAAGAAATTATTTTCACATCCTCTGACACGCCGGTTGGACATTGATGCTCCTCGCTGCACAGAGCTTCGGAGCTCGGTTATCCAAAACAAGGCATTCTTACGACAGATCTACATTAACTGGTACAAATCTCTGATCATGCTGTTACCACCCGGGGAAGGTCCTGTTCTTGAATTGGGTTCCGGCAGCGGCTTTCTTAAGGATTTTATTCCCAACCTGCTAACATCAGATATCTTTCAAATCAAGGGAATAGACTTTGTTCTGGATGGACAGCGCCTCCCTTTTAAAGATACCTCTTTACAAGGCATTGTCATGGTTGATGTTTTGCACCATATCCATGACGTAACATCGTTTCTTGCTGAAGCGGCTCGCTGTATCAAGCCGGGCGGCCTTATCGTGATGGTTGAACCATGGGTTACGCGGTGGTCTGCATTGGTATACCGATATCTGCACCATGAACCATATCATCCTGAAACAAAAAAGTGGGATTTTGCAGAGGGAGGGCCTTTGTCGCAGGCGAACCTCGCTCTACCATGGTTAATCTTCGCTCGCGACCGCAAAGAGCTTGAACGACGATTCCCAAAATTACGTATCCAGCAGGTCACCCTCCATTCTCCGTTTTGCTACTTATTGTCCGGCGGAGTCTCACTGCGAAGTTTACTGCCTGGATGCTTGTTCGAAACATGCCGCCAAATTGAAAACATGTTAATGCCCTGGATGGGTTCACTGGCCATGTTTGCTACGATTGCTCTTGTGCGGGTCAAATGAGATGACAAGTATGATTCCAAGATACGACAAGTGCAAGAAAGGCGGGCAAGCAGAGACCTTTTTCAATATTCGCCTGGATCTGCTGGTTTGCCTGCTTCTCGTACTTTCCGTCCTGGCCGTGTATTGGCAGGTAAAGAATTATGATTTTGTCAACCTTGACGACAATGTGTATGTCACCGCCAATGAACATGTTAGGTCCGGGATTAACCTGGACAGCATCACCTGGGCTTTCAGTCTTGAAAACAAAGACCATACCTACTGGCATCCTGTCACATGGCTTTCACACATGCTGGACTGTCAGCTTTACGGGATGAGCCCCGGCATGCATCATTCGACAAACCTAATTTTTCACATAGCCAACACCATATTGCTCTTCCTGCTATTCAGACGAATGACCGGGGAGCCTTGGAAGAGCGCTCTTGTTGCGGCATTGTTCGGCCTGCATCCATTGAACGTGGAATCGGTTGTCTGGATATCGGAACGGAAAAATGTTCTCAGTACTTTTTTCTGGGTACTCACCATGGCGGTTTACGTCCGTTACTCTAAACAGCCCGGTTTCTATAGATACCTTCCTGTATTTTTCCTCTTTATGCTTGGCCTACTGGCCAAGCCGATGCTGATAACCCTGCCATTTATCCTTATGCTGTTAGATTACTGGCCATTAAGGAGATTGAAAATCAGTGAATGGCGTAATCTTCTTCATCTGATTTTGGAAAAAATCCCCCTCTTTGTTATCTCCGCGTTGGCGCTTTATATTTCTGTTTTGTCTAATCAACACTTGGGAATCATGAAATCCACGGAGGCTGTCCCCATAACACTCCGTATCGAAAACGCTCTCGTTTCATATCTAGGATATATTGTCAAAACGCTCTGGCCACATAACCTGGTGGTCTATTATTCTTTTCCGGACTCGCTGCCCCTGTGGCAAACAGCCGGAGCGCTATTGTTGCTGGTATGCATCTCTCTGACGCTGCTACTAAAGTTGAAACACATCCCCAGCCTCGGGATAGGATGGCTTTGGTACCTTGGAACGTTTGTTCCGGTTACCGGATTGGTGCAGGCCGGGCTCTGGCCGGCCATGGCTGACCGCTGGGCATACATACCTACCATCGGTATTTTTGTTATTATTGTTTGGGGGGGATCCTATCTTTTTACAAAA